>Ga0316204_10000608_pt1 | contig 123884 bp, 120 predicted proteins | sample 6monrhotite_MG_2_FD_205661 | JGI IMG/M metagenome (GOLD analysis project Ga0316204, IMG submission 205661) | Microbial mat bacterial communities from mineral coupon in-situ incubated in ocean water Damariscotta River, Maine, United States -... | ecosystem: Environmental > Aquatic > Marine >...
GCCGTGCACGCACTGCAGCGGCGAGTTCATGTAGCAGCGGTACACTGCTTTCCCAGTTGATGCAGGCATCGGTGATGCTCTGTCCGAACAGCATGTCCTGTTCTTTGGTAATATCCTGTCGGCCTTCTTGCAAATGGCTTTCGATCATTGCGCCTTTAATACGCAGGTCGCCTGTAGCGATCTGCGCGGCCACATCTTGACCCACAGCAATTTGGCGTTGGTGTTGTTTACTGCTGTTGGCGTGGCTGAAATCAATCATCAACCGTGGCGACAAACCGCTTTTTTGCATTTCCTGTGAGGCCGCTTCAACGCTTTGTGCATCGTAATTAGGCTTTCCCCCACCACGCAAAATAATGTGGCAGTCTTCGTTGCCGGTGGTGGAAAAAATGGCCGAATGCCCAGCCTTTGTTAGTGATAAAAAGTAATGTGGCTGGCTGGCAGCGTGTACTGCATCAATGGCAATTTTAAGGTTGCCGTTGGTGCCATTTTTGAAGCCCACAGGGCAGGATAGGCCGGAGGCCAGCTCACGATGGGCCTGACTTTCGGTAGTACGTGCACCAATGGCACCCCAACTGATGAGGTCAGAAATATATTGCGGTGTAATCAAATCAAGGTATTCAGTGCCTGCGGGCACACCCATATCATTAATATCACACAATAGTTGGCGGGCCAGACTCAACCCGTGGTTGATTTCGAAGCTGCCGTTGAGGTGAGGGTCGTTAATCAGCCCTTTCCATCCCACCGTGGTGCGTGGTTTTTCAAAATAAACACGCATGATAATCAGCAGATCATCGGCAAGTTCTTCACGCTGGGCTTTAAGGAGCGTGGCATATTCCAACGCGGCTTTAGGGTCGTGGATAGAGCAGGGGCCAATGATCACCAGCAGGCGATCATCTGATCCGTGCAAAATATCATGCACAGCCTCACGAGCCTGGGCCGTGGTTTGTGTGGCGGCGCTGGAAACCGGGTGTTCCGCAATTACGGTTTTCGGCGCCACTACTTCCTTGATGGCCCGGATACGTAAATCGTCTGTTTTATATTGTGTTGGCATAGCGCACATGATATCGCTGTGAAATTAGCGGTGTATTGTCGCTTAAACTGTCTCCTTCGTCGAGTTTGTGATGTATTCAAGCTTCAGGCAGACTGCGGTAAGCCGATGAATCGGAAGAGATGATGCAATTATGGCCTTTAATAAACGACAGGTAAGGGGTTGCGGGCGGGTACGTTTGTTGGTTGGCCTGTGTTTGCTGTTGAGTCTGTTATTCAGTTTGCCTGCGGCGGCCTATCACTTGCCCAAATGGGAATTCGGGCTAGGTGTCGTGACATTGAATGTTCCCGCCTATCGTGGCGCAAGTGGCCGAGAAAATGTCTGGTTGCCGTTTCCATATATGGCCTATCGGGGAGATCGCCTCAAAGTGGACGAAGAAGGTATGCGTGGTGAATTGCTGCAAAAAAACCGGATGAATCTGGATTTTAGCGTAGCAGGCAGCTTGCCAGTGTCCAGTGGTGGAGGCGCGCGCGAGGAGATGCCGGACCTGGATCCCATCGGTGAAATTGGTCCTTCTCTGAAATTTTCTCTGGGGCAACAAGGTCATCGCCATCAGGGCTGGGAGCAGCAATGGTCGCTGCGAATGCCGTTACGGGCGGCACTATCGGTGGGAGATCCGTTGATTGGCCACCAAGGCTGGGTGTTTTCACCCTATTTGAACTGGGCGTGGATAAAGGGAGTGGCGCATGCGCGCTGGTACTGGAATCTGTCTGTCGGGCCTATTTTTGCGGACCAACAATATCACGATTATTTTTATACTGTATCTGACCGTTATGTTGACACAGACCGACCTGCCTATGCTGCAACAGCGGGATACAGCGGTAGCCGGATGACGCTGAGCCTGTCGGTGAATTCCAAAAAATGGTTTGTGGGTGCTTTTGTGCGTTATGACGATTTGCGCGGTGCGGTGTTTGAAGATAGTCCGTTAGTGGAGACCCGTCACTATCTGGCAGCGGGGGTGGGAGTATCGCGGGTATTTATGCAGTCCAGCGAATATGCGCCGCACTAGGGGGTATTAACAATCACCATGAGTGGCGAGATTCTGGTCCTTTTCCGCGCTGGCGGCGTTGCGGATTGTTGCAATAGAATCACTATTACGCCTCACCGCGCCTTGCCAGTATGAAAAATGCTTCAGAATCACGCTCACTCAGGTAATTGTTAACCCCCTCTCTAGTGCGTTACACCAAAAATTTGCAACTTCTTAGGGGAAGACAATAGGGTCGCTGATCAGATACCAGCGCTCATTTTCAGGAAAATACTTCCATTCGTGGTGATGTTTTAAGCTGCGTTCACGTAAATCACCGGTATTATAAAAATGCAAAGTGATGATTTGTTTCATGACCAGTTTTTGTTGATCAAACCGTTGGCTGGATGATTCGTATTTGGTAACACGGATATTTTCCATATTGGCGGGGATGCTGGCTTCTTGGTCCGCGTTCCATTTGTGATAGGAATAGGCGGCATCAAATTTGGCCCAACGCACCGCCTTTTCATAACCGCGCAGGGTTTTGTTGAGGTTGTCCATCATTTTGCCTTGAGTGGCGCAGGCACCGAGCAGCAGGGCAGCAAGGCTGAGTCCGAGCCAGCTCAAGACGGAGAAAATTTGGCTCTGGCGTGTATTCAGCATGTATGTGATTTCCTTTTTGATGTCGTTGTAAATAACGGTTTGCCAAAAGCATAGCGGCGGGGAGCGTTATTTTGAATTATTCATGGAGAGGTTAACGTTTTGTATCAATCCGTCAAATATCCAAGATGCAGCCTAACTGGTTTTCAAGATGCAAATGTAGCACGAACTTTGCTGTCGCAGACCTGAAACCAGGAGCGGGTAATCGGCAAATACAGTGATCAGCATGTTATGCTACGCCCGAATGGTAGACGCTCCAAAAAGGAGGATTCGTATAATTGGGCATTAATTGGCAAGTAGTAACTATTGTCAACAGGGTGTCGAGAGGATTGTTCGTTGGCATGAAATATTTGCATCAAAAATATGACATTAAATTGAATTTGTCAGCGCGATCGTTATTGGTTGCACTGATGGCAGTGGGCTCAGTCGCCTGTGGTGGTAGTGAAAATAACAAAACAATTGCGCAAGTTCCGGTGCAATCTGTGGCAATCAATGTGTCGAGTGCTCTGGTAGCGCCGACCTATACCCTGAACGATGCTGCATTTGAGCCGAGTGAATACAATAATGGCCGTTTTGCATTGCGCAGCACCACGTCCATTGATGATACGGCAATGTTGGGCTCGATCCACGCTAGCCCTGCTGCGGTGCGGGTTATACAGGATACATATGATGTCTTGTTCCAGCACGAAATCGGTAATGCTGTGCCTCAGAATATAGATACGCGAGTACAGGCCGATGAGATAGTCAACAGTGATCGAAACTTGTCCATTAATGTGCGCGCATGGGAAATAACACCTTCATTTACGCAAAACGCCAGCGCTTTTCCGCCGAACGAATATGATACGGGTGCATTTTATTTGCAGCCTAATGCTGGTGGCGAACGTATTTTCATTGGCAACAGTCACGTAGCCTCACCTCTTCCTGTGCAGGTAATGCAGGGTAATTATGATGTGATTTACTCACTGGAAGCTGGTGGTGATCTCGTTCCCAATAATCAAGGTGCTGTTGTTAAAACTGATATATTTATCGGTGTAGACGGCCCCTTGGAGGTGGATGTTACCAGCGTGCTTTTTGAGTTTGATGCTACGCTGAATTTGAGCGGATTCCCATCTGACCAATATCAAAATGCACTGTTTTTTCTGCGTAACTCCGACACGGGAGATCGCGTAGAATTGGGGGCAAGTTTTGAGTTGCCGCTAACCCTGACCGTAGCGGAAGGTACCTACGATATCGTTTATCAGCATGTACAGGGCAACGCTCTACCCGTTAATACTGATGCGGTTGTGGCGCGCAATGTGGTTATTGGTGCTACAAATTCATCCGAAACGATTAATATTGAAAGCGTGGCCATTACCCCCTCGTTTACCCTTGATGGCTCTGCTTTTCCTGAAGAGGAATATAATGATGCCAATTTTTATTTGCGATCAGTCAATAATGACAATGATGTAATGTTTTTAGGCGCAAGCGAAATTATGCCCGTAGCCGTGCGTGTGATCAGTAGCGATATGGACACGGATGTGAGTGAGGGCGAGTTGTTGTTGGGAGCCTATGATATTTTGTATCGACACGAATCAGGCGAAAAAATACCACAAAATACCAATGCGGTGGTGCCGGAGAGAAGCAACATAACGTTAAATATTGATCAGGATCTAGTAGTGCCAGTGACCTCAGTTAATATCACCGGTCGTTTCACCCTCAACGGTCATAATTTTCCCGACGATGTCAGCAATAGTGTGCAGTTCCTGTTGCGTGATTCCAATAATGACAGCGACGAATTTTTGTTTGGTTATAGCGACATCAATAATAAAGCGGTGAAGCTCATGCCGGGTACTTATCACGTCGTAATGGATCATCTGGATGGTGCTGCGGTACCCCAAAATGAAATGCACGAGGTGGATTTCAATAACGTCTTGACAGGGGATCAAACCTTGCGTGTGAATATTCCAGCAGTGCGCGTTGCCCCCAGCTTTACCCTGGACGGCCAGGCTTTTCCTGCCAATATTTATCAAAGTGCTACATTTTACTTATATGACCTGCATACCAAAACACGTATTTTTTTGGGGCGTAGTTACAGAAAAAATGCTCCCGTGATGGTGATCAAGGAGGATCATGAAATAATCTATGAGCATTTGAATGGCGGCCAAGTACCACAGAACACGAATAATAAGGTGGGACGTGTTGATTTGTAATTTTTTGATGTGCCGCGAGGATGTTTATTCAGGAGTCCCTTAATGGCGGGAGAATTGAAACTCCTTGCGGGGGTGTTGCGATAGCTCATCCAGCATCTGATCGATATTATCGCTGCCATCAATGAGTAGTTTCAAAAATGACTCGTGATGTGGCGTGTCAGCGGAGCCAAATTGCAGGCCGATACCATCGTTTTTGCTATGCGCTATGGTGCAACTGAAGGCCACACGCACCCAGCCCTCTTCTGCCTTGATGATGAGCTCAAGATTACAGGATTGGCCGGATTGCACGCCGGGTGGAGGAATAAGCAGGACAAAAGCACCGTCCAGGCTGACATCTGCGGTTTCGCCATAGAGTCGGCTTCCATCTGCCAGTTTGATTTCCACAATAACATCGAGGGGCAGGCGGGTGAATTTTCGATGGTTTGTCATGGTTGTCCCGAGTGCAGGTTTAAAGGCGATAGCATTACACAATCACTTTGAGTCTAGCCTGCTTGCATCCGTTCGTCATCTCCAGTGCATATCCATTTGTAAGCATGGTGGTAAGGTGAGCAGCCAGACAACAAAAAGGGCGCGTTAGACGCGCCCCTGCCGTTGCTAAAAACATTGAGTGACAGGCCTATTTGTTACCCAACGCGATAAGATCTTTGTAATAACCTTTGGCGCCTTTGTTCATAAAATAGTAATTTTTAGCACCCGCTTTTTCCAGCGCATATTGCAGCCAGCGTACCTGTTTGCCGACTTCGTCGTAAATAAGCAGTGTGCGATTTTGCTTGAGCGCCTTTTTGATGTAACGGTCCAGCTTTTTTTGCTGATCGAGGCTTGCCCAACGCTCGATGCCTGGGTAGAAACCCACGCCAGCACGTTGGAATTTGTCACGCACATCGATAATCATATATTTTTTCTGGTTTATTGTGGCACGGTCACTGAAATCATCCGGGCTGATCAGGCGTTTTTTGAAAGTTGACTTGGGGATCAAATGAGCAAGGTTCACCGGGCTGTTGCCCAGTAAAACGGCTTGATTCGGATGGGCTTTGGTCCAGTCAAAGATGCCTGCGTCAAAGGCATACACATCATTGACGTTGACATCCATGGCCCTTTTGACGGAAATGTACGATTTCATGCAGGTGTGGCCATTGCAATAAAAGACAATAGGTTTATCTGTGGTCGAACGCAGCTTGATGATTTCAGCCTCAAAGTTGTCGTCGGCCACCGGAATATTGGTAGCGGTTTTGATGCGCAGGGTCTCAAATTCTAGTTTGGAGCGGACATCCACCACGACCATGTTGTTGATTTTGCTATAAAGATCTTCCAGTTCGATGTAGGGGATTTCTTTGTATTCTGCCCGGCCGGGAAATCCATCATCGTTGGCAAAGGCGGCAGAACCCAACAATAGGCTGGCGAGGGCAATAATGCTGATAATTTTACGCATTTAAAACTCCGTTATTTATCATGATCTTAAGTGCCGCGATCATTCTGATGTGGTTAACATTTGTACATAGGATGCTTGGGCAAAAGTATTATCAAAAAAACGTATCAAAAAATTGTGGCGATTCTTCTGCCATATCGGCGATTCTGCTGAAGCCTTTAGACTCCTGGTTTGGGTAGTTCAAGTATGCACACACATAATCTATGTCTTTTTGTCGGTTTATCGGCTCAGTTTAGTGCGTTGCTGGGTGTATTGCTCACATTTTGCTCAATAAGCGTTATTGTTAGTTTTCGCTTAACAACTGATGATTATAACTGCCAGTTGTTATTCTGCCTATAATTTTGACTCCTCTGGTGCTGATTGCTCCCACCCTTTATCCTATGACTCTCTTTTGTTAGGACCTCGCATCAATAATGGCTGCACTATTACAGGTTACTCACCTGATCAAACATTTCGATGGTGTTATCGCTGTTGATGGCGTTAGCTTTACATTGCAAAAAGGCACTTGCTTTGGCCTGCTGGGGCCCAATGGGGCAGGTAAAACCACCACGATTGAGATGCTGGAAGGCATCACCGAGCCCAGCAGTGGTGAAATCCACTACCGTGGCCAGCGGGTGGATACCAGATTTGCGCGCGAAGCATTTCGCAACGATGCCGGTATCATGTTCCAGTCCACCGCGTTGCAGGATTTTATTACCGTGCGTGAGGCGTTGGAGATGTTTGGCCGCCTTTATCCGCATACCACCGACAGCGCTGAGCTGATTGAAGCTTGTGCGCTGGGAGAGTTCCTGGATCGTGACACACGCAAGCTTTCTGGCGGTCAGCGTCAGCGTCTGTTACTGGCCATGGCTCTGGTCAATGACCCCCAAGTGGTCTTTCTCGACGAACCCACTACCGGCCTTGACCCGCAGGCGCGGCGCAATCTGTGGGCGTTGGTGCAGCGTATCAAGGCGCAGGGAAAAACCGTCCTACTCACCACCCATTACATGGAAGAGGCCTATGAATTGTGCGATGAGATTGCCATCATGGATCGTGGCAAGATTATCGCCCACGGCTCCCCCGAGGCTTTGCTGGCGGAGCATTTCGATGAGATGGTATTACAACTGCCTCGGTCGGATATTCTTGGTCTGGTCGAAAATCTGCCACTGAATTTGAAGGTGCAGGGCGATACGGTGGAAATCCTGAGTGCCGACATCAATGCGACAGTGCAGACTCTGCTGGCGCATGATGTTTCTCTCGCCGGTTTACAGATTCGTCCACGTACCCTCGACGATCTGTTTCTTGCCCTTACGGGTGAGGCATTGCGCACATGAATCTGCGTCGCTTTCTCACCATACTGGTCGCCCGCAACCGGGAGTTTATCCGTGACCGCTCGGCGCTGGGCTGGAATATCCTGTTTCCTATATTGATCGTGGCTGGTTTTGCTTTCGCTTTTTCCGGTAAACCGCTGGATCAGTACAAGGTCGGTGTATATGCCGAGGCGCCAGCACAAAAATTGGCGATGGCCAAAGAAGAACAGGCCTTTTTTCACACCGGCTACATTCAGTTTATCCCGATTGCCCAGCTGGATCAGGCCATCATCAAGGTGGAGCGCCATCAACTGGACATGTTGTTTGATCTTGATAACGACCATTACTGGATCAACAGCGACTCACCCAAGGGCTACATGCTGGAACGGGTGCTATATGGTGCGGCGATTGTGGAGGCCAGTGGAGAGAATGCATCAACGATTGTGGAAACCAGTGGGTATCAGCGTCAGACTGTCAGTGGTCGTGAAATTCGCTATGTGGACTGGGTTATTCCTGGAATATTAGCGATGAACATGATGTTCAGCTCTCTGTTCGGCGTTGGTTATGTCATCGTGCGTTATCGTAAAAACGGCGTTCTCAGGCGCCTCCAGGCGACGCCTCTCAGCGCTTTTGAGTTTCTCTCCGCGCAGGTCATCTCGCGTCTGTGGTTGATTATGGCCATTTCCATCATGGTTTACGTAGGTGCCGACTTGTTTATCGATTTCACCATGTTTGGTTCTCATTGGAATCTACTGCTGGTGTTCTCCCTCGGTGCGGTCAGCCTTATCAGCATGGGTCTGCTGGTGGCAGCGCGTATCCGGAGTGAAGAACTGGCGGGTGGTATTCTCAATCTTGTTAGTTGGCCGATGATGTTCCTTTCCGGGGTGTGGTTTTCATTGGAGGGAGCTAATCCGTTGATGCAAAAGCTGGCGCTGATTTTCCCGCTCACCCACGTCATCGATGCGGCACGGAGCATTATGATTGATGGAGCAAGTCTCGTAGAAATAAGTACACAGCTATTGGTGCTTACAGTGATGAGCGCAGTTTTTCTGTTATTGGGAGCAGTGCTGTTTCGCTGGAAATAACCTTTTTGATATATACCCGTAGCGATTGAGATTTAGGTCTGATTGCACGCTCTATTGTCTCCATGGCTGCGTTGAAATTCCTTGCATAAAATGACTATTACGCGTCATTTTACCTCGCCTAAAAGTGCCTGCTGTCGCCTCGGGGCGCCTACTTTTGGTGGTGCCACGAAGTAAATATGATGCACACTTAAACCTAAATTAATCAGTTAAACCTACTGCGAGCGCCTAAGGCACAGAACCTAAAGCGTTTTTCAGAACATGTTGAACTCATCGTATGGGTGATACGCTTTCGTCCAAAATAACCTGAAAAACACTTTATCTTCTGCACCTTAGTCGCTCTCGCTACGGTTTAACTGATTAATTTAGGTTAAACCTAAACCCCAATCGCTACGGGTATAGCTACAAGAGGTGGATGTTTATTTTCTGAGCTTTCTCGTCAGGCAATCGTTTCATCATCGAAACAATTTACAGCATATCTATAATCATACGTTTTTTGTTTAGCCGCTACGTGTAATTCCCTATTGGTGGTGTGCAATTCCTCATTAACTATATGTAGTTTAATTGATACCCTAACCAGACATATCCACTATATCGAACGCATGGTTATTTTCCCGCGAAAACTTATAGGATAAGTTGCGAATGTCATAGTGAATATACCTGTAACGATTGTTTTTTTGGTTGAGTCGTTACAAAAATCAAAACAAGGGACTGGAGGAAGGATGCCGTGTTGTCAATGAAATGGATTCAAGGTGTTGTTGTTATTTCGTTATTGATGTTGTTGAGTGCTTGTGGAGGGAGTGGTGGTTCCAGTGGGAATGATACACCCACCAATGCAGCACCGCTTATCGACAGTGTGACGGCAGATTCGACCAGTGTGGATCTTGGTGCATCAGTCACATTTAGCTGGAGCATCACTGATGCAGAAAGCGACATGTTGAGCTGTGATCTGGATATCGATAATGATGGGACGGCTGATTACATCATTGATGATTGTGCGAATAACACCTCGCAAGCGCACACCTACGATCAGGCAGGGGATTATCAGATACGCCTGATGGTTACGGATAGTGTCAATGAACCGGTACAGCAGAATGTGAACGTAGCCGTTATTGACCCGAGAGGCATTTCAGCACCGGAAATCACTATTTTTTCTGCAACTCCTGAGGCCCCAAAAACCAGCAATTCCGTAACCTTCGATTGGGGTGTCGGTGATGCCGATGGCGATACGCTGGACTGTAAACTGGATGTCGATGGGGATGGTGCGGATGACTACACCATCAACGATTGCGTCAGCAATACCTCACAGGCACACACTTATACTCAAGCAGGCGTTTATCAGGTTCGTTTGACTGTTGAGGATGGCGCGAGCTCTCCAACGCAAACATTGATTGATCTGACCGTATCATCGACATTGCCGGTTATCAGCCAATTCACTGTGGACCCGGCGCCAGTCTATTCAGCGGTAGAGAGTATCTTTTATTGGCAAGTCAGCGACCCGGATGGTGATACGCTGACCTGTACGCTCGATATCAATGATGATGGGACGATTGATTACACCATTGATGACTGCGCCAATATTGCATCACAGGAACATACTTATACTTCAAGTGGCGACTTCACCGCGAGACTGACAGTTCGTGATAGTACCAATGAAACTCAGGCGCCATTATTGGTAAAAGTCAAACCTCATCTTTTACTTGATGTTTCTGTTAATGGACCAGTGAGGGCAGAAGGCAGGGCACTGTATACAATGACAGTAAGCAATGTATCACCGCAGTCGATGGATGATGTTTCGGTGGTGTATACAGTACCAGCGGAACTTCAGTTTGATGCTGAAAGTGATGCGGAGCCAAATGTGGAAGGTTGTGAAACAACGTGTACAGATGGTCTGGAAGCTTCCTGGGCACTGGGTACACTGGCGGGTGGTGAGAGCCGCACTCTCGCCATCAATGCAGTCGTCGCCTCGGGTGTATCGACAGGTGCTCAGATTGTTGCCCCTGTACAGGCGACTTCTTCCAGTTTCGTGGACATTATCAGCGTATCCAAAGCGGTGGCGGTGGACAGCAATCCCAAGTCACAACTGGCCATGAGCGCTTCGAAGGACCCAGTTATGCCGGGTGACAATCTGACGCTCACTTTCGATGTCGGTAATATCGATAGCGTGTCGCTTAATAATTTGGAATTGCGAGCCATTTTGCCAGCAGGCATCACCGTGGACAGCATCAGTAATAACGGTACTACGGATGAGGCCACCGGTGATGTCGTATGGGGTGTCAGCAGCCTTGTTGTGGGAGAGGGCTTTCGGCGTACCATCGACGTGACCGTCAGTACAACCGCTATTTCTGGCGAGATCCTTGCCACCCGTGCAGAATTGAGTCACGACGGGGGCGCAACCCTTGATGCCAGCGCTGAACAGGCGGTAACCGTTGTCGAGACTGTCTTTCCCATTGTCTTCGACATCAGCGTTACCCCTGACCCGGTCGAGGCGGGAAAGTCTCTGAGTTACGAGTTCACTATCAGCAACGTATCCTCCGTGCCCGTCGATGACATCAATGTATTGTTCCGTGTGCCACCAGCACTACAATTTGATGCCACAACTGATGCTGACCCAGATGCGGAAGGTTGTGGAACAACGTGTACAGAGGGTCATGAAGCTTCCTGGGGGCTGGATACACTGGCCAATGGTGAAAGCCATACCATTACGGTAAATGCCCTGGTAAATGGTGACCTACCGGGTGGCAGTCTGTTAACGATTCCTGTCCGTGTGACTGCGGCGGGTTTAGCCGACGACATCGAGCGCCTGAAGACAGTGGCTGTAACCGCTAAAGTTATTGTTGGTGATCTTGAATTGGCAAGAACGAGTGGTTGCCTGATGTGCCACGGTGTGGACAGCGGCCTTATAGGGCCGGCATGGAAAGATGTTGCTGACAGATATAGAGATGATGCTAACGCAAGGGCAATATTGTTCGGGAGCATTAAAAATGGCAGTAATGGTAAATGGGAAAGTATTATGCTCCCAAACTCGAATGTATCCGATGCAGATATCGAGGCATTGGTTGAATTTATTCTTAGATTGTAACTCGGTATACACCATGCAATAGCTTCATTTAATTTATAAATATTTCATAAAGGATTATGCGAAGATGAAGATACATACACATATTGTTATAACAATGTCACTTTTGGCAACGTCAGCCGTTTCGTTTGCAGGAAACTGGGGTTCGCCAGTGGGTATTAATATACCAACAAGTGAAACTTATTTGGAAGTTCAGGACTCGTTACCGGTCAATTGGGTAATCACCGGGTTAGGGTTCAGGGCATATGGAGGGGCAGTAACGACAATGATGATAAATGCCAGTGAAGTTACCGCGACTGGCTTGCAAGGCGTGATGACAAGACGTAGTGGCAGCGCCCCGTACAATCCACTGGAAGTAGAGGCAAACTGCCCAATTGGTTCGGTAGTGACAGCTGTCGCCATGCGGGAGGCAAATGATAATATCACTAACTTAAGGTTGCGATGCTCCCAGTTTATGGCTGAAACTCAACAGGTAAACTACTGGATATTCCAGTATGTTGAAGCTTTCAGTTCGATGGCGCATTTTGGGGCTGTATATGAAAAAGAGTTTTCTTTTAACAACCTCGTTGCTTTTAGTGATTATGGCAAGGTCTTTTTGACGGGCTTTGGTGCGCGTGACAAGAGTGATAGCATAGAAAATGTATGGGGACAGGTTAGATTGCTGAACCCATAATTAAAGGCGACACCTTACTCTGTTGCCAGATTGATTTTTAATTGTTGCGAGAAAAAACCACTATGGACCTTTGGTCCATAGTGGTTGAGCTAAGAAATTATAAAATCCCGGTGTACAATCAATTAAATTTCCATGTAACCAGAAATATTAGTTGCTTGGGGCCCTGATCGCTCTATGGTTTTTTGCCATGCCGGAGTTTATTGTAGAGCTTTCGTTCTTATCCCTGGTTTTTCGTTGAATCTAACATACCCTTTATCTGAAGCGCTCCGTCAAAGCATCTAATGAAAAATATGATTTGCATGCATCATTTATATTTCATCCCTAAGGATAAAATGAGATGAGTGATAAAATAAAGCTGTTAATTATTTTGCCGGTATTGGCCGGTATACTGTTAGTAACAATGTTTATGGATTATGAAAAAAATACTCATGATACTGCCGCAGATATTGAAGATGACATCTTATTAGGAAATAATTTATTGGAAATCTATGAAACTGAAAACAAAGCTGACCTTCAGTCACGTAATGATTCCCAGGCTATAAAGAAGTCAGATAACCAAAAAAACAATGAATTTAAAAATTTATATGAAGAAGGTTCGCTAATTGATTGGGTTGATCAAATTGATAGTGTGACATCCAGCCAAACAATGGATGCAGATGTAAAGATTAAAAAAATCTTTGCTTGGTTGAGCGAGAGTAACACTCCGAATGAGATCCGGATAAAGCTTTATCGGGCATTAGTTCAACTAAAGCCGATAAATTACATAGAAGAAATATTTTCGTTGGTCAAAAAAGAGAATAGTCTTGGTGTTAAGTTAGCGGGAATGGAAGCATTGGCTCTGACGGGGAATCAGTTGATTTCGTTGGGGTATGCTGAAGGCCAACTCATTCTTAATTTGCTCAAAGGCATTGACCAGCAAACACAGGATTCCGCAGTTAGTAAAAAACTGAACAGTCTTGTGAGTTATATGGAAGATACATTAGCAGGTAATGAAAGTGGATTTGTTAAAATAGACTATTTAACTGGCAAGGATGCTTATGTTTGGGACTTGAGTGCGAAGTTGAGGGATAGCGGAAATATCAAACATGGCCTTTCCCGATTACTCGATGATGTCTCAGTGTTGGTTGATCAAGATGAAGAGTTGTTAAATGAGGAGCACAGTAAGCTTAATCTAGCATACCTGGACTATTTTTCTAATGGTTTCAGTGGTGATGTGCCTAGCCATCAAGATATGAATCATTTTTTCGAAAAAATAAAACCACTAAAAACCGAAACACTGACGGATGACGCCGTATTTCGCCATCGAATATGGATTACCGCTTACTCTTATTCTAATGAACGTGGTTCAAATGATTATAATAACTTTATTATTAATGAATTAAAGGCGACTAACTCTCCATCTGCCGCATTGGTGCTCATTGAAAATGGACTAAATGTAATTGATCAATTGGAACCATCAATCAGAGAAAAATTGGTGCTTTTGTTGGAAGAAGGTGGTGCAGTAGTAGAAGGGAAATTGAGTGAGGAAGTCGCCGAAACATTGAATCTGCTAACACACTGACATCAAGCCAAGCAGGCGATAAATAAGATGGTGGAGATCTGTTATTCGGAAAGAATTAAGGGCTATGCGTTTTTAACGATAAAAATGTACGCCAATCGAAGGTGTTATACTGTTCACGACGATATCTCGTTCTAATCGAGATTGACGAAAAGCCATTTCTAAAGCAATGCCAATACCTTTTATATCAAATTCCCAGCCTGCGCCGATGTAGGCATGATAGCCTTCTGCGTCATCGTTAGAGCCATTGGTGTCCAGTTGGGTATAACCTAAACCAAGCCGGGAAAACAGGTTGGGCGAAATATCACGATGATAGTATTTTCCTTCCACACCTAATGTGATTAATTTAATTTTATTACTGAGTGTTGCATCGTAATTACCATTGGCACTGGCTGAGCCAAATATAGGATTGAAAGCCAAACCAATCGAGTAAATTCGAGGTTTTTCCCACCATAGATTGATCGTATTACTGAGTCCACGATAGGTGGTGTTGTTATCATTGATGATAATGTCATGAAAATCAAAATGTTCACGAGCGCGGACCTTAACATCTCCAGATACGGCTTCCTCAAACATTATCAATGAAGAAAAAAGAATAAAATTAACGGTTAATTTTTTCATGAGCCTTTCCTTAAGCGCTGCTTGATAAGAAATTTATTTGAATTGATACGTGGACAAGGAAAAGCTGAAGGTTGTGCCTTTATCAAGTTTGCTGGCCGCCTGGATAGTGCTGCCATGCAAATCGATAATGCGTTTGGCAATGGAGAGGCCCAATCCGGCATTGGTGTCGCTGGCGGTGCGGTTTTTCTCCAAGCGGTAAAATCGGTCAAAGATGTGGGCAATTTCATCTTCGGGAATGCCTTGCCCGGTATCGGCAACCTTGACTATGATATTATCACTTACGTTGGCGAGTGATAGGGTAATGCGCCCTCCGGTGGGTGTATAGCGCAAGGCATTTCCGATAAGGTTGTCTAGTACCCGCTGAATCAAGCCAATATCGCCATAGGCAAAAGGCAAGTCATTCACAAAGTCTGCTTGAATACTGATGTCACGTTTTTCCGCCTCCAGTTTGAATTTGTGCATGATGTCATGTGCCAGTTCAGTCAGCGAAAAAGGCTCGATGTTAAGTACGGTTTCACTGGAATCCAATTTTGCCAACTCGAACAACTCTTCAATTAATTGCCGAAGCCGCATACTTTGTGCGGTGGCAACCTGCAAATACTGTCGTCTTTCTTCTATCGACAGAGAATCATCTTTTAATAACAGGGTTTCGAGGTAACCGTGTAAAGATGTCAAGGGTGTGCGTAAGTCATGAGATACATTAGCGACCATTTCGCGGCGCTTGGCATCATTTTGTGCCAGATCTTTTAATTGTTGGTCAATGCGGTCTGCCATCAGGTTGAAATTAATACCGAGTTGATCAATTTCATCTGTGGATGTTTCCGATACAGGATAACGTTCGCTTGCATGGCTTGTCGGGGTATGTTTCGTCGCAATACCATAAGTTGACATAATGCGTGTCAACATACGCAGGCGACGTGTCAGCAATGCAAATGCGGTGAGCCCCGCAGCCAGTGCAAGCAATAGGCTGGCACCAAGACCGGTAGTGGTAAAACGCAAAATATAACTACCTTTTACCCTGTCAGTAATGCTTTCAAAGGCTTCACCTTCGAGGATGACGTAAAGATAACCAGCAGGTTTTCCGGCAGTATCTCCGGGAATGACCGCTGCCGAAAAAACTTTTTGTCGTGAATGCTGACTATTTGTTGCACGCGGGTCATCACCGGTCAGTGGATATTCTTCTTCACCGGACAGAAATTTCTTGATGGGGGCAAGTGAAACCTGTTGGCGTTTAACATGGCCTTCGGGTGCAGAAAAAGCCAGAATTTTCCCATTGGCATTTAACAAGTACAGTTCGATACTGGGATTGATGACCATCAACCAGTGAAAAAGCGATTTCAGGGCTTTTTGGTTGACCTGTTGTTCAGTGAGCAGGGTCTCTTCAGCCACAATATGTGTTGCCAGAGCGGCGTTGAGTTTTTGGGTTAATTCCTGCTGATACATTTCTGATGAGTACAACACCATGCTGTAAACCACATAGCCGATGAGTAATACCAGCGTAAACAGGACGGCAGCAATACGGCTGTAAAGGGTGCGAAACATGATGTTTATATGTCTGAAAGTTTATCGGAAAATTTATAACCCACACCCCACACCGTAAGGATATAAGTGGGAGAGGAAGGATCTTGTTCAATTTTGGCGCGCAGTCGATTGATATGTGAGTTGACAGTATGCTCATAGCCATCATGACCATACCCCCAAACACTGTCGAGCAATTGACTGCGGGTGAAGACCTGACCCGGGTGAGAGGCAAAATGCCAGAGTAGATCAAACTCGCGTGCGGTGAGTTCGACTTCGTTACCCGCTACGCTGACCCGTCGTTTAGCTTGTTCAAGAAAAAGAGTGCCGGCCTGCAAGTTACCATTGGCGGTAACGGGTGTGGTATGTGTATCGACACGCCGCAAAATGGCCTTGGCGCGGGCGACCAGTTCACGCACGCTGAAAGGCTTGGGCAGGTAGTCATCAGCACCCATTTCCAGGCCGACGATGCGATCCAATTCTGCGCCTTTGGCCGTTAACATCAAAATGGGCGTATTGTTATCAGTGCCACGTAATCGACGACAAATTTCCAGACCATCGATACCGGGCAGCATGAGGTCGAGAATAATCAGGTCAAAATATTTTTTTTGTGCGAGTGAAAGACCTGTGTTGCCGTCGCTGGCAATTTGCACTTCGGCCCCCAGGTCTTGTAAATGCATGGAGACTAGGTTGGCGATATCGTGGTTGTCTTCGACGACGAGAAACTGTTTCATGGATGGCCCAGCCAAAATTTCTTTATTATGACAAATGTAATCTAGAGTCTAGTCATTAATTGTCACAGAACCATCACGCCTGGGGAAATCAACCTCCTGGTTTACGTTGTTCAGGGCGCAGTTGGGTGGTGAAACAGGCTTCGGCAATGTCGGGATCAACCGGTTTTTGCTGGTTATCTACCAGAGGGTATTCATCATCATTCCAGCCACGCAGGCCGGTTTTCAGTGAACGCACCTTGCTGAAACCCATTTGCATCAATGTATAAGCTGCCAGCGCGCTACGTCGGCCGGAACGGCAGATAAGCACGAGATCACGATCTCGCCCGGCGGCAAGTTCCGGTACGGTTTCGTCGTAATCATATTCACAAGCCGATTCCAGAATGCCGCGGGCGATGTTAAGTGAATCAGGAATATGTGCGCGTGAGAATTCATAAGGCTCGCTGACATCAATGAGTAATAAATCGGGATTTTCAGTGATTTCATCGGCCAGGTCCCAGGGGAAGACTTCTTCGATATGGGGCAGGCAGTCATTAACCAGATCGCTGTAATTTTTCACCATATTTTTACCAGGAAATTGTGTGCGTGGGTATTACGGAATTTGTGTTCAGGAAGGCGGGATACGTCGTCGCCCCAGCCCCTGTTCAACAGCAATAACGGCTGCCTCTACCCGTGAACTGACTTCCAGTTTTCGCAGTATGGCTTTTACGTGTAATTTTACGGTGCCATCCGTAATGCCTAACTCGCGGGCAATGACTTTGTTACTTTGGCCAAAGGCAAGATGCTCAATGATTTCCCGTTCGCGTGGAGTGAGTGTCGATAACGGTGTTTTCTTTTCGGGTAATGCCGACTTTCCTTGCAGAACACGGGCCAGGGTACCGGCAAGTTGCGGCGCAACAACGGTTTCACCTTTGACAATGTTGTGCAAAGCGGCGACTAAATCCTCAGGGTCCATATCTTTCAATAGATAACCTTGAGCACCGTTACGCAGGGAGTCTACTAAATCACGTTCTTCGGCGCTTGTGGTGAGCATGCTGATGGGGGCAGTGACACCGGCATCACGTAATTTTTTTAGTGCCTCCAGGCCGTCCATATCCGGCATACGCATGTCCAGCAAAATGACATCCGGCTTGGTATCGTGAACCATATCCAGTCCTTCCTGGCCAGTGCTTGCTGCGGAGACCACATCAATGCCGCTACGCTCCAGCAGGTTCTTTAACCCCAAGCGAAACAAAGTGTGGTCGTCAATGAGTTGGACTTTCATGTGTCAATAATTCTAGCGGAATTTGATGTGGGCGTCAGTAAGGATTTTTTTACACATTCTGTAATCGCAATTCAATGCGGGTGCCTTCGCCGGGATCACTTTCAATGCTAAGTTCGGCGCCAATTCGTTGTGCCCGTTCACGCATAATAGTCAGTCCCACATGTTCACCGGGCATGGCGTTATTAATTTCAGTATCAATACCCATGCCATCGTCTTCGATTAACAGATGGAACCAGGGAGCTTCTTCGTTACTCATTAAAATGCGCACATAATTGGCTTGGCTGTGTTTACGAATATTGGCCAGTGCTTCTTGAATAATATGTAAAATATGGACTTCAAGTATGGGCGGCAATTTCAGTTCAGGACATTCATTCTGGAAAAATATCTGGCAGTGAGTTTCACTTTTAAAGCGTTCTACCAAGCCTTCGGTTGCCGGGATCAAACCTCGCTCATCCATGCGAATGCGAAAATGAGAAAGCAGTTCACGCAGCTCAAAATTGGCTTCATCCAGCCCTATCTTGATTTGTTCAACTTCACTTTGGGCATTTGTGTTATTACTGTCTGACTGTGCATCTTTTTGAGAAAGCGTTTTTTGCAACATACTGACACGAAAGCGCTGGCTGGCCAGAGTTTGCGCTAACGAATCGTGCAGCTCATGAGCCAGCATAGTACGTTCCTGCATGATGGACAATCGATGAGACTCTTCATCCCAATACGATTTGGTTATCGCCATGCTGAGGTGCTGGCCGATATTGGTGAGGATATCCTTGATATCTTCACGCTCGGCAAGTCCAAGCTTTTCCACAAACAAATTATAAATACCCAGTGTGCGATTGTTATAACGCAGAGGAATTGCAATATTTTCCAGTTTGTCTCCAGAAAATAGTAAATCACCAAGACTACTCTGACAGCGCTTAAAACGGTTTTTACACAACAGCATATTTTTAGAAAATTCCTGCGCGCACAGACAATGTTCAACGGGCACGAAACGGATTTTTTCGATGGTATTGTTATCAAGCCCCACACTGCCGACCAAACGCATCTGCCGATCATCATTCATCAGGCGAACGGTGCCCGCATGGGCATAAACAATTTCAGTCAGCGTATTTAAAAATCCGACAAGCAACTCATCGATGTCTTTTGCGGTATTACTGCGGGCTGCAACGTCATACAGAATTTCCAGTGAGCGGGTTTTCCTTTGCAGGATAATGGTTTGTTTGTTGACCTGTTCGTCCATATTGCGCGTTAATGTGCGTAACGAATCACTGAATTTATTAATATCATTCGCCAGTGCTGAAAATTCGCCGTGCCCGGTTTGCGGCATACGTGCAGAAAGATCCCCATTGCGCATCTGCTGTGCCCACTCGCGTAATTGTGCCAGCGGTGAGAGAAAATTGTTTTTCATGCAGTAGGCAATGCGCAAAATGAGAAAAAAACTAATGCCGGTGAGAATGACTTGACTGATGGCTAGAGTCGCTTGGTATTGCGGCCAAAGATAGGCGGAAACCCCGGAGAACAATATGGCAAACAGAGTGCTGATCAGGCCAATTAATAATGGCCGAAAAGACTCGCTGTTATTGGCGCTATGTTTCGACACGATAAAAAAGCGATGTTGCCGCGGTTTATTTCAGCGCATCTTTTTCTATGGGTGGTTTGTAGTTGGGGTCATTGGGATTAAGGAAAATAAAATGGTATTGATCGTTTTCGATTTCAACATAATCAACATGTGCGCCGTTTAATAATTCCAGACAATCCGGGCTGAGCAGAAAATTAACGCCATCATCAGTGAATTGCACATCATCTTCTTTGGGTTCATCAAAACCCATGCCGTAGTTAATGGTCTCATCGGCAGACATGGCGGCGGCAATACGCAGCGCCATGGTGCCGTGTTCATTGTCCTGAATATTTATTTTAATCTGCGCAATGGCCGCAGGGGAAAAACTGATAATGTTCATATGTCGTCGTTTTCTCTTTTTAAAGGATGGATGATAATTTTTGTGGTGGGGAATTGAGTTGTTTATGTTCACGCACAAAATCAACAAATTGCCTTACCCATGGATTATTTTCCACGTTGCGCATATGGCTGTAGTTGGCCAGTACATTACGATGAATGATGCCATCGTATTTGCCATTCATTCCATGGCCACGTAATACCCGATAGGCAAATTGTGTGGTTTTTTCGAGATTTTCTGCCGAGGAATAATGGAACTCGTGAGCGTTAATGTCTTCATTGTTGTCTACAGGCTTATTCCACAGTGCATTGTGTATTTTGCTTAATTGCACATAACCACGCCCCTGTGGGCGTTGGTGCATGCGGGTATCCATTGGGAGTGCGCCCACCATACTGCATGTGCTTTCGTTCCATTGCATACTGCGTGATAAATACATCAGTCCACCGCACTCAGCATAAACGGGTAGCCCTCTTTCAATGGCGGTGTGTATTTCATTGCGCAATGTGACGTTGGCTTCCAACGCCTGCATCTGAGTCTCGGGAAAACCACCACCGATAAACAGACCGTCAATTTCAGGTAAATATGTATCGTGTAACGTATCGATACTCACCAATTCGGCACCTGCACGGCGAAAAGCCGCAAGATCATCGGGATAATAAAATCCAAAGGCAGTATCTTGCGCGATGCCGATACGAACATCTGTGGTAACAGGCGCAGTTTTTGGCAGGGCTTGATAAGCGGGTGTGATGGCATTGCTTGCGATGTGTTGCAGTTGATCCAGGTTCACTTGCTGAGCAATGACATCGGCAATGGCATGGATTTGCCTTTCCACGGAGGCGGCTTCATTACTGGGAATCAAGCCCAGGTGTCGCTCCTGAATGTCCAGCATGGGATCATGATGTACCGCACCCACCACAGGCACATCCGTGTAGTGTTCAATGACGGCACGCAGTTTGGCCTCATGGCGACTGCCACCCAGTTTATTGAGAATCACACCTGCAATATTGATATCTTTTTCAAAGGCTTGATAACCCAGAATCAGTGGCGCAATACCACGAGTCATACCCTGCGCATCGATGACCAGAATGATGGGGGAATCAAGCAGGGTAACCAGTGCCGCGTTGCTGTTGCTGCCGTCAAGGTCGAGACCATCGTAGAGCCCCTTGTTACCTTCAATGATACTGATGTCCGTTGAATCGGTATGGTAACCAAAGGCACTGAGTATTTCCTGGTGGCTTTGGGTATGGAAATCCAGGTTGTAACAATCGTTTCCGGCGGCACGGGATAACCACATGGGGTCAATGTAATCCGGGCCTTTTTTAAAAGGCTGTACATTGAGCCCACGTTGGTGAAACGCAGCACAGAGACCGATACTCAGGGTGGTTTTACCCGAGGATTTGTGGGCGGCGGAAATGAACAAGTGAGCCATATTATGGATTTATGCAAATCATTAAACGGCCGCAGTGCTAAAGCTGTTTTTGTCACGAGCTTCCCACATAGCTGTAGCCTGTGTCTCGGCCGAGCTTATGTCATTCGCATGCCCCATCATTTTCAGCGTGATGGCGGTAGTGCCGATGACTGCGCCGATGCCGTATTCATCGTTGTCATTACCCTGCCAGGTAGTACGCAGGCGCTGTACATCCAGCCCGGCATCTTTAACATGGCGTTTATCAAACATGGCTGGCCATTCCTCATCAGACATTTTGCCGTTGTGTACACTTTGCACCAGACAAGCTGCATCAGGATCACGTTCGATTTCACCACCGTCGCCTTTAATTACCGCCAGATGCGGTTGTTTCAAAAGCAGGGCAGCTTCCTGATGCATGGGCCGATAACCGGGGTGAAAAATGCCCTGCATCATGTACGGTGCGTCAAACGGGTTTAACATACGCGAAATGGTGTGTACCGGAGAACGCAGGCCGAGGATGGGGCGCAGTTCGATAATCTTGTGCAGTTTGGTGCTTAAATGTGCTAAATCCAGATAGGCAAAACCGGTTTCACGAATGCGGTCTGCGGATTCCTGCAAGGAGGTACAGGGGGCAATACCCAGTGCCGTCAATACGTCTTTGGTATATAAACGTCCGGCAGTGTGACCGCTGGCACCGTGCATGAAAACATTAACATCATTTTGTGCCAGCAATAAAGTGGAGAGAATAAACCACGGCAGGTGGCGACGTTTACCCGCGTAGCTGGACCAGTCCAGATGGATTTCCGGTGCGTTAGTGGGAATAAGCAGGCTTTCTTTTACTGCACGAATGAATCCTGCCAGCTCTTCCGGTTCTTCTTCCTTGACGCGCATCAGCATCAGAAAAGCGCCCAATTGTTCGGGCAGGACTTCATCGTCCAGAATCATGCGGAAGGCGTCGAAAGCTTCGTCCTGAGTCAGTGGACGCGAGCCGTTTTTACCCTTGCCAAGGATTCGCACGTATTGTGCAAAAGGATGTTCTGTTGTGTTCATAGTGAAAAATATCCAGGTTGGCGACAAAAGTCGAATTATGCGCTGCTGTAGCAGATGCCGCCAGACTCATATTTTCTGACTGGTGAACTGGCTACTCCTGTACAGAATGATGTGGATCGATCTTGGCATCGGCCAGACTCAAGGGCAGAAAACGCAGGATTTTTACCGCAAATAGAGTGGCAGCGAAAGCCAGCGCCACGCCACCCAAACCCAGCATGATTTCCGGCGCAGTGGGTGAATAAGGCACGACGACACCATCAAAGAAACTGCTGCTGATCTCTTTACCCGGAAACAGGTCCATGGGGAAAGCCTGACCACCGATGATAATCATGTACATCTGCGACAGTCCGCCAGCAATAACCAGAATAGCGGCAGCTGCCGTCCAGCCAATAGAAGCACGGAAGGCTGGAGCATAACAAATGATCAATGGAAAAATAGTGCCTAATAGCATATAACCCACCCAGAACAGGCCACTGTAAATATTGTCGCCCGCGAGTATGAAATCCTCCACACCGTGGTGCTGAGTGGCATAAAGATTGGTGAGATGGAAAATCATCACAAACAGCAACACCGAGGCCACAAAAAGCCCCAGCAATTTTTGCAGGCGGTTGACCAGATAGCTACCGATCTCGCGGCCACTCCATTTATAAGTCGCCAGCAGGAAAATCAAGAAAAAGGCCAACCCATATACAAACGACATAACGATGAACATGGGAGCCATGATGGCAGCATCGTAATACTGACGAGCGACGATGAAACCGAAAATGGAACCGGTACCGGTGGTCAGCGCCAGTCGCCACAAAAAGGCGAAAAAGCCCGCCGTTTTCGAATACTGGTTCAGGTTGCGTTGCATCATGGTCCACAGATACACGCCGACGATGAGAAAAAAGCCGTTGTAGAGGATCATGTTCCAAGCAAAGATGGATTTAAAATTGTAGGTGGTCATGGCCACGATGAGACGGTCCGGTCGACCCAGATCCAGTACCAATACCATCAGGCCACCCACTAGCAGGGTAATGGCCATAAGGCCTGATAAAGGCGCCAGCGGTTTATAGGCCGTTTTGCCAAAAACTGACGACATGGAGGCTACATTGAGCGCACCCGAGGCGGCGACAATTAAAAATACCGCGAACACATGAGGCATGCCCCAGACAATTTGGTTGTTCATGCCGGTCACCCAATGGCCATTGTGTTCCATGTACCAGGCTGAACCCAGTCCGGCGGCAATCATCAAGCCCAGTACACCTAACAGCATATAGTATCCTTTGCTGTTGCCGGCAATTTCACGGAAGGTTGTGGGTTTCATTGTTTATTGCTCATCGCAGGTTGTTTAGGAATGGAAATTGAATAACTTATACAAGTAGCATCTCTGCTTCAGTCCGTCTTCGCCCGTTCTTCAATCACAAAAGCTCGAAATAGAACGACTATTCCTGTGCTTTGCTCAATCAGAACGCCACTTGTATAAGTTATTCAATTTCCATTCCTTAGGTTTAAATATCTGTTGTTGTAAAGAATTTTTTGCTTATGTGTTTTCCGTCACGCTGTTAATTAAATACCCTGATAACGTACCCCCAAATCTAGACGCAGGTCACCACGAATTTCGGTGGACGTTGTGCTGGCCATACGCTGGGCAATCTCGCTGTTGGCATCATTCATATTGCCGAATAAAATGGCTTTCTCCGGACAGGCTTCGGCGCAAGCGGGAATCTCACCTTTGTCCACACGGTGTACACATAGGGTACAACTTTCCACAGTGCCTTTGCCGCGTGGCCCGTATTCCTTCTGATTTTCGATGGTTTCATGCACAAAAGACCGTGCTTTGTAAGGGCAGGCTATCATGCAATAACGGCAACCGATGCAGGTATGCTTGTCCACCAGCACGATGCCATCGGGACGTTTGAAAGAAGCACCAGTGGGGCACACGTCCACGCAGGGTGGATGCGCGCAGTGCTGGCACATCAGCGGCAACTTAGTGGTGTGTCCGGTTTTTTTATCCCGCAGGGTGACAGTGCGAATCCACTGCGCGTCGGTTTCGGGGCGACCGAAGCCAGTGAGATTAAATTCGTCATTACAAGCCGTTACGCACTTGTCGCAATTGTCCGCGCACTTGTTAGTGTCAATGAGAAAGCCCCAGCGCACTTCGCTGCTGGCGGGCTCGGCATCCGGTTTGGCGCGGGCGACGCTGGTAAAAAATACGCCGGGGCCAAGAGCAGCCGCACCGGCAAGTGCGGCACTACCCCCTAACAGCTTACGGCGATAATGGTCGATGTGGTTTTTATCTTGCGCGTTACTCACGGTCTTGCCTCTGTTGTTTTGCGGTCACCGGGTACGGATGTGTGACACTGGAAACAATCAATCTGTACTGCCGCATAGTCATGGCACCCGCGACAAAAATGCCGAGGGTCTTTCACTGTGACGGGTTGATTATCTGCGTCGGTAACGATGTGGCAGGTAAAGCAGTTTTTCAGGCTGTGTTTTTTGGTGCGAATGCCTTTGTGCAGGGTGTCATCACGCTGATGCAACAGCAGTTCCATATGGTTTCTGCGCATAAAGCCGATTTCTTCCACACATTGCTCACCTTTTACGGCTTTGGGTATATCCGGCACCGGCACGCCGGCCGCTACCTCAAAAGAGAAAAGCGCAAAGACAATGGCGGCAAACCAATATCCTTGTCGTGTACTTCTTTTATCTTTCATCTTTTCCCTTTCCCCTGCCTTTATTCCCCAAGGCCCATCTGGATGTAACCCGTGGGGCAGACATCTGCACAGATATGGCAGCCGATACACTTGAAGTAGTCGGTATCCACGTAACGACCCATGGTGGAGTCATCTTTTTTCACTTTAAACACGGCATCTTGCGGACAGTAAATCACGCAGTTGTCGCACTCGAAGCACATGCCGCAGCTCATACAGCGTTTGGCTTCTTCGATGGTTTCTTCTTCACTCAATGCATTCATGCGTTCTTCAAAATGACCCAAAACGTCCTCAGAGCTGGGCACGTCTTCCGTGCGAATGTGGCGTGCTTCGTGTGCAAAATGCCCCAAAAACAGTTTCTCCGCAGGGATAATCTGATGTGCAGAGCGATCTTCGTAGTTATGAATAGCGAAGTCGGCTTCTGCGGTGCCATGCTGGCCACGGTCGATGCCACGTACCTTTGCATCGCCTTCAGGATCAAAGTGCGTAGGTTCGTGGTGAGTTTCGCGCAGCTTGTTCAGCAGGTCGAAGTGATGCACATCCACTTTGGGGCGCTTGCCTACATCTTCATTTTTAAGGTAATGGTCGATGCTTTCCACTGCCACGGATGCTTGGCCAATTACCGTGGTCAACAGGTGTGGTTGCACGATGTCGCCAGCGACGAAGAAGCCGGGTTTATTCGGCACCTGAAAATTTTTGTCGGCGTCGATCAGGCCACGGTCATTACCAAATTCTTCCATGCCTTTCAGGTTACCGGTCTGGCCGATGGCAGAGACGATGAGGTCGGCTTCGATATCGTACTCGGAGTCTTCGATAAGCGTCATGTTCTTGCCTTCCCATTTCAGCTTACGCACACGTAAGGCTATGGCACGACCATTGTCACCCATGATCACGGCAACCGGATCAATGGAATCAATGATTTCCACACCTTCGCGGGTGGCGTCATCAATTTCATGTTGAGCGGCAGTCATCTTGGAGACAGGATGGCGTGACAACAGGGCTACTTCAGCACCTTCGCGGTTAGCAACACCGGCCACATCGTGAGCCGTCTGACCGAGGATGATATGTTCCGGCCGGTCATTTTCGTGGATGTCGGTAATCTTGCCGATACGGCGAGCCACTGAGGCCACGTCGATGGAGGTGTCGCCTCCACCGATAACGATGACCTTGCCGGCAACACCTTTCAGGCGACCTTCGTTAAAGGCCGCAAGAAAGGCCACACCGGACAGGCAATTGCTGGCTTCACTGAAATTGTCCACCGGCAGGTCACGACCGGATTGTGCGCCGATGGCAAACAGTACTGCGTCAAAATCTTTTTCCAGTTGTTCCAAGGTGATGTCTTCACCCACGCGGGTTTTTAATCGGGTTTCAACCCCCATATCGATGATGCGGTTCATTTCACCGTGCAACACATCGCGCGGGGTGCGATAACCGGGAATGCCGTACATCATCATGCCGCCCAGATCTTCGTGGTCATCAAAGATAGTGCAAGCATGGCCTTTCAGGCGCAGTTGATACGCGGCGGACAGTCCGCAAGGGCCTCCGCCGATAATGGCGACTTTTTTACCGGTGTCGGCACCGGCGGTAAATGTCAAACCGGCATCCAGTGCGCTGTCGCCGATGAATTGCTCCACCGCATTAATCCCCACAAAGTCTTCAACCTGATTACGGTTGCAGCCATCCTGGCAGGGGGCGGGACAGACACGGCCCATAACAGAAGGGAAAGGGTTAGCCTGAGTGGAACGCCGAAAAGCGTACTCCTGCCAATCCATACCGTCAGCAGGTTTTTCGATGCCCCGTACGATATTCAGCCAACCGCGAATATCTTCACCGGAGGGGCAGCTCCCCTGGCAGGGTGGGGTCTGGTGTACATAGGTGGGGCACTTATGTGTGCGATCACCATCGAAAATCTGCTCACTCCAGCGAGTGATTTCGTGGTCGCCATCGGTGTATTTGCGAAACGTGTGTGCTTTTACTTCATCTGCTGGTGTAGCCATAGCGTCAGTCTCCTGATCCACTTGTGTTGATTCTTTGTGGGTTGGGGTGAATGTTTTTTATCAACCCCAACCTACCTTTACTCTTTAGTTCCCAACTGGATGGCATCGCCAACCACTTGATGCAAACTGGTAATCATATCCATGGGAAACTGGTAGGCAGGCAAGGCCTTGTTGAACTGAGCCTTGCAGATGGCACAAATTGCCACCATGGAATTAACATCGTGTTCATCAACCACCTGTTTTAAAGCCTGCATGCGCGGCATGGCACCCTTGATGCGAATTTCCATCAGGTCATCGGTCAACAAGCCGCCACCACCGCCACAACAAAAAGTATTTTCATGAGTGGTCTCGGGTGACATATCAAAAAAGTGATTAGCCGAAGCTGTGATCAACGCACGCGGTAAAATAAATTGTCCGCCGGGCAGGTTGCCCATGCGTGAGGCGCGAGCGACATTGCAGGAATCATGGAAAGTGATGCGCCGGTGATCATTGGCTTCTTTGTCGAGATTCAATGCACCGCGCTGAATCAGGTCGTAAGTGAATTCGACGATGTGTTGCGGTGCAGGATATCGGGGATCGAGAAAATCAAACGGACCCACCAGGGTGTTCCAGAAACTGTAGGCCACACGCCAAGCATGACCACATTCGCCAACAATAATACGTTTAACACCTAGCTCTTCCGCAGCATCTCGAATACGTTGTGCGACTTTTTTCAGGTTGTCGCCACTGCCGATGAACATGGAAAAATTGGCTGCTTCAGAAGCGTAAGAAGATAGTGTCCAACTAATACCCGCCTGATGGAAGACCTTGCCATAACCAATCAGCCCGTCAATATGCGGTTCAGCAAAAAAATCTGCGGACGGTACGATGAGCAGCACATCCGCACCTTTAACATCCACCGGGTATTTCACCGCAACGCCGGTATCTTCTTCGACTTCTTCTTCCAGGTCTTCCAGTGTGTTGATCAGGGCTTTTTCGGGCAGGCCAAGGTTGTTGCCAATCGTTTGTAGTTTGCCAAGAATTTCGTTGCAGTATTTTTGGCCATGGCCCACGGAATCCATGATGTCGCGCGCGGCCATGGAAATTTCTGCGGTGTCGATGCCGTAGGGACAGAACACAGAGCAGCGACGGCACTGTGAACATTGATGGAAGTAGCTATACCATTCGTCTAGTACGCTTTTATCCATGTCGCGGGCACCGACGAGCTTGGGGAAATATTTGCCCGAAAAGGTGTAATAACGGCGGTAGATACTGCGCAACAAATCCTGACGCGCCACCGGCATGTTTTTAGGATCTTTGGTGCCGAGGTAATAGTGACACTTGTCGGTGCAGGCGCCACACTTCACGCAGCTATCTAAAAAAGTGCGCAGGGCGCGGGAACCGTCTACCAGTTCACCCAGACGAGTGACTGCTTTTTCTTCCCAATTGTCTACCAGCTCACCGGGGAACCCCAGGTTTTCATTATGTTGGGCTTTAGCCAGATACGGGCTGCTATGCGCCATCGAATCCACCTCATACTTCGGTGTATCGATGATTTCGATATTTTTAAACAATTCGGGCGTGTCGAATTTAGTGGCCACGTATCAGATCTCTTCTTTTCAATAAAACGTGAAATAAAGGCAAAAGGCTATTTTGCTGTCCAGCCTGCGGTATGACGCACTTCACGCGGGTTATCAACCTGGTTGCGTGTGGGCATAAAAAACAGGCCCGGCACATGCAATAGTTTGCTGATGGGAAAAATCACCATCAATATAATGACTAAACTCAGATGTAACAGCACAAAAATATCAGAGGGTAACGGTTGCAGATCAAAATACATCAGGCCCAGCATCCAGGCTTTAAACGCTACGATATCGGTATGTGCCAGATATTTAATGGCCAATCCACTGAGGCCGATAGCCACCAACAGGGCTAACATCAAGTGGTCAGACAGGCTGGTGATGTAACGCACACGATCAACCAAAAAACGTCGCGCCCACAGACCAGCCAGACCAGCCAACATGGCAAAACCAGCGTATTGGCCGAAAGGTTGTATCAAGACAACCACCGTCCAAACGGGCTCCTGAAAATAACGCAAATGGCGAAACAGCACGAGAGCCAGTGCGACATGAAATACCCAGCCAAATAACCAAATCCATTTGTTGGCTTTAAACAGGCTTTGAAATACGGTGACTTCTTTGGTCATGCGCCAGACAACACCAGCCTTGGTGGTGGGAGCTGGTGTTGTCGGTATTTTCAAAGGCGCGGGGGTACGTGCATAAATGACAATTTTACGCGCCACACCTGCAATGAGCAGTAGTGTTGCAGCGTAAAAAAAGATGGCGTAAACCACGGAAAGTGTCATTGATCAACCTGGCGATAATTGTAAAAGTGAATGATGCCAGCGAAAAACAACTTACTTTAGTTTTCCGGAGGACAACCATCACGTATTAATAAACTACCCGCATCAAGCTGACGGGCTAACATCATCACGTCACACTGGCGAAAGCGAGTGTCCAGAAGGCTCAACCTCTGGGTTCTGGCCTTTGCCAGAATGACAGTATTCAGCGGCAGCACCTAAAACAGCTGCTTTCAGACGATTAAACACAACCCGTCGGTTTGGGCAGGCCAGCAATCTTGCAAGCCTGTTTGGCCGGCCCATAAGGGAACAGTTCGTACAGGTATTTGCTGTTACCTTTGTCTTTGCCCAGCTTTTTACCAATGGCTTTGGTGAGCACACGCACAGCCGGTGCAATCTGATATTCTTCATAATACTCACGCAGGAAGTTCACCACCTCCCAGTGACTGTCAGACATCTCCAGGTTCTCAGCGACGGCGATGGCTTTGGCAATATCCATATCCCACTCGTCACGGTTTTCCAGATAACCTTCTTCGTCAGTTTCGACACTTTTTCCACCTACTTCCAGGGCCATATTGATTCTCCTTCAGTTTGTCTATCGTTAGTAAAATAATGTAAAAAATCAGAGCCAGGATTGTGTCACATCATGCTTTGCAACCAGCGCCACAAAACCACTGTAATCAACAATCTTAATGCCATCAATAATACGTGCTTCGTCAATCCCGCGCGCTTTGAGATCCGGCCCCATGACATAAAAAGAAATGTCGCCCATTGCGTCGGAAACCATGCCCGATTTCTGTGTTCCTTGCATAGCGCCGTAAACACCGTCTTCGATCATCAGAAGGGCATTGCCTTTTACCGCATGTGTGATAGCTGACTCCAGTGTATTACGCTCAAGAGGTGATTTGTTAACGGTGTGTAGTTGTGACATATCGTTTCTCTTCTAAAAACTGAATACAACATCGGATTGATTCATGATTTTTGCCATTTCAACGGCAGAAATCACTTTGATAGAATCTTTTTCAGCCCAGTCATTATCTTCGTCTTCCCAAGTCAGCGGTAACAGGTCATCCAGGGTCAGGCCGCGGGCGTCCAGTGATTCCTGTTCAACATAAATTTTGTGGACATCGTAGTCACCCAGCGCCTTGTAAGTGGGTGAAAAGTTTTTCATGCCCACTTCCTGGGTGTCTTGCCCTTTAGTAATCTGATAAACACCATCGTCCAAAAAGGCGAGAGACACATCTTGCTCGAAGGCGGCGCCAATCAATACCACTTCCAATGACTCCAGTGCATAAATTGTCCCGTAGGGCGCTTTGCGGTTAACGTATAAAAGCTTCTTTGTTTGAGACATGATAATAGCTCTCCTTAGTAGCCGGTTTAATCGCCGAAAGTGATCAAACGCTCACTCTGAATGCCCGCTTCGATTAACTGACCCAGGCCGGAAATACGAAACCCCGCTGCAATATTGTCAGCATCTTTACCGTTACGTTTAGCCTCGTCTGCATCAGCGATACCACGGCGCTGTGCGGCGGCAACACAAAGTACGAGATCCAGTTTGTATTCTTTTGCCAATTCCGACCAACGATTGACAACATTGCGATCGTCTTGCGGTGGGGTGGCCAAACGGGTGCCATTGTTAACTCCGTCGTGGTAAAAGAAGACACGGAAACATTCGTGCCCACTTTCCAATGCGGCCCTGGTGAAATTATAGGCAGTATCTGATGCCTGGTGTGTGTACGGGCCTTCACTGATCATGACGGAAAATTTCATATTCTTTTTTCCTGATGGTTTAGAAGCGAATATGCGTAGACGCATTCAACGACTTGCGCGCACCGGTCCAGTTGTCGATGTGAAATTTGGTGAACGGTAATTCAGTCAGCTCGAAGAAACGCGGCCAGCCGATACGTTCGATCCAGTCACCGATACGTTCCCAGCTTTTGGCGTCGGCTTTGTAGGTACTGAGAATATTTTTGACGATTTCCGTCACTTCCGGCCAACGTGGCGGGTTGTTGGGTATGCCTGCGGCCACCAGTTTATGGAACATGGGTTTGCTGCGGGCATTGGAGTGTTTGCCGCCCACCCAGATGGCTAACTTGGAATGTTCCGGATCGTTGATTTGCATAGGTGGACAGGGTGGGAAACAGGCACCACAACAAATACATTTTTTCTCGTCCACTTCCAGTGAAGGTTTACCATTGACGATGGCAGGGCGAATGGCCGCTACCGGACAACGAGCGACCACCGAGGGACGTTCGCAGACGTTGGCCACCAGATCATGATTGATCTTTGGCGGTTTGGTATGTTGTACGTTGATGGCGATATCACCCTGACCGCCGCAGTTAATCTGACAGCAGGAGGTGGTCATGTGGACACGGTTGGGCATGTCTTCCTTCCTGAATTCGTCGTACAACTCATCCATCAGGGCTTTCACTACACCGGAGGCGTCAGTGCCGGGGATGTCGCAATGCAACCAGCCCTGAGTGTGTGAGATCATGGTCAGCGAGTTGCCGGTGCCACCCACGGGATAACCGGCGTCTTCAAAGGCATTGATTAATGGTTGCACCTTGGCTTCGTCGGTCACCGTAATTTCCATATTGGAACGAATAGTAAAACGCACATAACCATCGGCGAATTTGTCGATAATGTCGCACAATAAATTGATTTCGTAAGGGCCGAGCTGGCGTTGGGTGCCGACGCGAACGGTCCATACTTCGTCACCGCTTTTGGCAACATGATGCAATACACCGGGGCGTGGGCGGTCATGATAAGCCCAGTTGCCATAGTTCTTGATATAGGCCGGGTGCATGTATTGGAATCCGTCTGGCACACCACTTTCAGTGGGAAAGCGTGGTTGTTCGCTCATTTTTTATCTCCAATCCAATGTTTGTTGATTCGTTGTTTGGCGTTCAAAAAAACTAATTTCAGTGAATTAGTTCATCTGCCGCTCTTTCCACTTGTCGGCTTCTTCGTCCCAGGTGTCCATGCGCACGTAGCTGCTCTGACGTGAATCGGAAATCATGTTGGGGTCCACGTCGAGACCGATGCCTTCGAGGAAATTCACCAGACCGATGCGGTCGATAGTTTCCCCCACACGCTCATGCTCCAGGGCATTTTCGGCCCAGAAGTCGATAATTTCCTCGGCAAGTTCAACCAGGCCTGCGTAATCTTCTTCAGTGTCCAGCTTCATGAACGGCACGATTACCGTGCCCATGGTGTCACCGATTTTCAGCGTGCGTTTGCCGCCGAGCAGCAGGGTGACGCCTTTGTCATCGCCACTGCTGAGGGCGCGTGTCATGACGTTAATACAGTGCATGCAACGCACACAATTGCGGTTATCGACGTCCAGGGTGTCATCATCATTCAGCGATAATGCGCTGGTGGGACACATATTGATGACGCTATCGACCACATATTTACGGCCTTTGTCAGCTACGAATTTTTTTACTTCCTCCTGGTCGACTTTCATATCGTCGCGCCAGGTACCGATTACGGCAAGATCAGAACGCTGGATCGAGTTCATGCAATCATTGGGACAACCGGAAACTTTAAATTTGAATTTGTAAGGGAGGGCAGGACGGTGCATATCGTCGAGGAAATTGTTGACCAGCGAGCGATGAATTTTCTGCTCGTTAGCGCAAGACTGCTCGCAACGGGCGGCACCCACGCAGGACATACCGGTGCGTACACAGGGGCCAGCGCCACCAAGATCCCAACCGTAACTGTTGATTTCATCGAAGAAGTTCTGTGTGTCAGCAGTCGTTGTGCCGATGAACATGATGTTGCCTGTCTGGCCATGGAAGGCAATAAGACCTGAACCGTATTTATTCCAAGAGTTAGAGAGCTGGCGCAGCATATCAGTGCTGTAGTGGTTACCGGCTGGTGGTTGTACACGTATGGTGTGGAATTCCTTGGATTCGGGGAACATAGGCTTGCCGTCATCCCCCATTAACTCCGTGAAACGCGGGATGATGCCACCACCATAACCAAATACCGACACTGTGCCGCCCTTCCAATAGCCGAGGCGCGTTTTGTAGGAATGTTCCAGCTGTCCCAGCAAATCGACCATCATGTTACTGTGTTTCCCCTCCATTGCCAGACGCTTGAGGCCAGTAACGAAGCTTGGCCAAGGGCCGGATTCCAATTGATCCAGCATGGGGGTGTCATGGAAAGGTTTGCTCGATTTTTTCTCCTTGGGGAGATATGTGCTGTGTTTTTCAGGGTTTTTCGGTGTTTGCTCGGCCATGGCCCAGATCTCCTCGATTGCATTCGAATTCAACTATTTTTTCAACGCGCTCGTGCAAAACTTTCTGCTTTGTCGCGTAAATACAGCGTTTCCTGGTGTTTTTTTACGGATGCTGAACTACCGCCGGGTTTGAATTCGTAGCGGCGGTGGCATTGTCGGCACTCATTCAGCAGTCATTAACCCAGAGTGTATGAGACCGTTGCCGGAGTGCAAATGGCTCCAAGGGGAGGGGCGTCGGTTTTGCGGCTATCTCTTTAGTGATACACACGTTCCGGTAAAGATAAAAGCAGCATCATTTTTAAAGGCGATAAAGTCGGTGGTGCCTACTATGTGGAGTCTGCTTGCTTGCGCTAAACTGTGTATTTTCAGATTGACGCTACCCGGCCTGGGTAAACGTCGGCTCGCCACAAACCAAAGTACTTAGTGAAGCATCAATTGATACTAACTAAGTGAACAGCAAGTGAGGCTATACAATAACCTTCGTGGTTATACTGGCAGTCGTAGCATAAGCGAACATAAACACCATCACTAAAAGTAGCATAACAAGCCGTACCGACACAGATATACCTGCAATGTCCGTTTTTGCGTTTGAATAGTACAAAGTCAGCACTACTACAGCATGCCGGTCGGTTATTCGGGTATAATCGGCGCCACTTTTAATTAATGGCAAAAATGCAGACTGAGGGGAAAACCATGACGAGAATGGTGCAATGTGTAGTCACAAACCAGCAAGGCAAAGGGCTTGATACCGTGCCACACCCCGGTGAGCTGGGCCAGCGCATTTTTGAGAGTGTTTCGAAAGATGGCTGGAACCAGTGGCTGGAACGCCTGACCTTAATTATCAATGAAAATGGCCTGTCCACCGCCGACCCTGCCAGTATCGAAATTATCGAACAACATATGCAGGGCTTTTTTTTCAAGGAAGGTGAAATGGGCAGTCTGCCTGAAGGCTTCAAACCACCGGGCGCTAGAAAATAAAACTGGCTTGGTAATAAAAAAGCGCGCTATCCGGCACGTTTTTACGTAGAGCCCGGTACCTCTTTTAATGTCTTTTGATAATACTTCCCGCAAAATGCTGTTGCCCAGTGTCATTATTGTGCTGCTGGTCGGTGGTTGTGAGCCTTCGCAACAACAAAATCAGCCACCTATCCAGCAATCAGTCAATGCCTCAAAAGACAAAGGCGGGCTCCGGGCTCCGCCTACTGCAACTCCCTACGCACTGGAGTATTTTGAACCGACGCCGGAAAACCCTGAATACGGTACGCTCAAGGTTAACGACCATGCTTTTCTAGTACCTGAAGGCGTCACTCGTCCCTCCATACAAAGCGTGTACCTTTTATCACACTGGCAAATCAAACCAGGAGAAAGCGTGCTGGACATGGGGACTGGCTCTGGTGTGCAAGCAATTTTTGCTGCTGAAATCAGTAATCACATCGTTGCCACCGATATCTCGACTAAGTCGGTGGAAACTGCTGAACTCAACGTTCGGCGTTTCGGTATGCAGGACAAAATTGAGGTGCGCCTGGGTGATCTGTTTGCTCCCATCAGACCCAACGAGCGTTTTGATGTCATCTTGTTCAACATCGACTACCCTTCTAACCAGTATACGCAATTCTGGTGGGGGGTTCACGAGCGCTTTTTTGCGCAGGTCCGGCAGCATCTCAAGCCTAACGGACGAGTTTATTATCAGATCGGCTACATCGATAACATTCCTCGCGTCAAAGCCATGGCCGACAAAAATGGCTTGCGCATCATGCGCATGCGTATGGATGAGCAGCTAATCTTCCAACGTGCTCCCATCGTTTTTTTGCTGCAACGCGAAGAAGATGCCAGAGAACAACTGCGTCTTGAAAACATCGCTTATGAACGTCAGCTTGAGGTAGATAAACGCCGGGAGAAGTAAGCAATTTTGAAACAGTTGCTGGCCAGCTTTCAACCGGTAGCTCTATGCATATTTTTTTGTACAAAAAATATGCGCTACGGCACATAAACCTGTACACTACGCGCCCTTTCCGGCTTTACCCAGCAATACTCATGGGTGGGAACGACAGGCATTTCCGCGAACTTCGGCTCTTACTTTTTTGATGAAAAGCGAGCTTCTCTCGCATTTCATCATACAAGTACAGGCACAATACATGACTACCGACACGGTAACCGCGTTCGATCAACTAGCGCTGAACAAACCTATTCTTAAAGCTCTGGACGAAGTGGGCTACGAAAGCCCTTCGCCCATTCAGGCAGAAACTATCCCTCTACTGCTGGAAGGCAGAGACGTACTGGGTCAGGCACAAACCGGCACGGGTAAAACTGCCGCGTTTGCCTTGCCAATGCTGTCCAGGCTCGATCTCAAGTTAAAAGACCCACAGGTACTGGTGCTGGCACCCACCCGCGAACTGGCTATTCAAGTGGCAGAGGCTTTTCAAAAATACGCCAAATACCTGAAAGGTTTTCATGTGCTGCCGGTTTATGGTGGTCAGGACTATCGTGGACAAATTCGCGCCCTGCAACGCGGTGTACATGTTGTGGTTGGCACACCGGGTCGAGTGATGGATCACATGCGTCGTGGCACGCTTAAATTGGAACAGCTTAGCACTATGGTGCTGGATGAAGCGGACGAAATGCTGCGCATGGGTTTTGTGGATGACGTGGAATGGATACTGGAACAGACACCGGACGGACGACAGATCGCTCTGTTTTCTGCCACCATGCCACCACAAATCAGGCGCATTGCCACACGCCATTTGAACAACCCGGCACAAGTCACCATCAAAACCAAATCAGCCACCGTTGATACCATTCGCCAGCGCTTTTGGCCGGTGAGTGGCATGCACAAGCTCGACGCATTGACTCGCATCTGTGAAGCCGAACCCTTCGATGCAATGATTGTTTTTGTTCGTACCAAAACCGCCACCGTCGAACTGGCTGAAAAACTGTCTGCTCGTGGTTATGCTGCTGCCGCCATCAATGGCGACATCCAGCAAAACTTGCGCGAACGCACTATTAATAATCTGAAAAAAAACAAGCTGGATATTCTGGTGGCCACCGATGTTGCCGCTCGTGGGCTGGATGTGGAACGTATTAGCCACGTCGTCAATTACGATATTCCTTATGATACCGAAGCCTATGTGCATCGTATTGGCCGCACCGGCCGTGCCGGCCGGCAAGGTGATGCGATCCTGTTTGTTGCGCCACGAGAAAAACGTCTGCTGTACTCCATTGAACAGGCCACTCGAAAGAAAATCGAACGCATGGAGTTACCGTCCACGGAAACCATCAACGATAAACGTATCGATAAATTCAAACAGCGTATCGCCGATACTCTGGCCACCGAAGAAATGGGGTTCTTCTATCAGCTCATCGAACAATACCAGCAGGAACATAACGTGCCTGCGCTGGAAATCGCTGCGGCACTGGCGCATTTGCTGCAAGGTGAAACGCCGTTGTTATTGCAAAATAAACCACAGCGTCAATCCAGTGATAACTGGGATAGAGATGAGCGACCTGCTTCCAGTAAACGCGGGGACAAGCGTGGCAACAAACGCGACAACAACAGAGACGGCGGCGAAGCTAAAATTCAGCCACGCAAAAGAGACGGCGGCGAAGCTAAAATTCAGCCACGCAAAGAACGTGCACCGAAAAAAGAAATGCCGCCCGCTGAAGGCATGGAACGTTTCCGCATTGAGGTCGGTCACAGCCACGATGTGCAACCGGGCAATATCGTTGGCGCCATTGCTAATGAAGCCGGGCTTGATGGCAAGCACATCGGCCACATCAAAATCCATGATGATTTCAGCTACGTGGATCTGCCGGAAGGCATGCCCAAAGAAGTATTCCAGGATTTGATTAAAGTTCGGGTAGCGGGGCAGGCGTTAAAAATTTCCCGGGCAGACCTTGATGGAAAACCTGCAACTGCAGATAAAAAAGTAGAAAAATATAGCAAATTAAAAATCAAAGATAAAAAACCGAAAAAACCTGCCAGGAAACAACCACAGTAAATTTTAAGCCAAATGTAATTATTCAGCCTGATTTTTAAGATATACAGCAATTGCTCAAATTGCTTTTGGTTTGTTTTATACTCGTGGCATTTGAAATTTAGGCTTTTAGTGTGCGTCGTAATGCTAGGAGCTTGTCCGAGAATGAAAAGTCTGCTGCGGAAAAGCCATTTTGGTCATGTTTTACGTTCACTTTCGTTAAATAGAACCACTATCCAGCACAAATGAACGGAAAATTTGCCTCAACACAGCTTTCCCTCGCGACGACTTTCATTCTCGGACAAGCTCCTAGGCGAAATGACGACTGGGCCAGGGATGGCCGTAGGTAGAATACCAACAGTAGGCGCTTTAGGCGATGCAAGAGCAGTTGTCGAGTAATCTCCGGACTATTGCGAGGAATTTCAACGCAGCCATAGAATGAAGAGGGCATTCAAGTTTGACTTTGTAGGGTTTCTTAGGGGATACAGCGATGCCCTTAAGCCATTTGCATTGACCTCAAGCTCTCGTGCCGTTTGTCGATACCGTCCGTATTAAACGAGCATTTGGCTCGTGTCAGTAACTATCTGCAAGGATTGCTGCCATGTCCGATTTTTTCATTGCCCGCCAACCCATCTATGATCGCAAGTTATATGTGTATGCCTACGAGCTACTGTATCGCTCCAGCGAAAATAATTACGCTGACGTGGTCGATGGTGATGATGCCACTTCCCAGGTACTGATCAACGCGCTGATGGAGGTCGGCCTGCCTGATCTGGTAGGGCAGTCGCTGGCCTTTATCAATCTGACTGAACGCTACATTGTGGAAGGTCTACCGCCATCGTTGGTACAGGACAACCTGGTGCTGGAAGTATTAGAAGACATCGAACCCACGGAAGCCGTGATTGCCGGTCTGAAAAAACTGAAGGCCGCCGGTCATGTCATTGCCCTGGATGATTTTATTTGTGACGGCAGTAAACGGGCATTGGTGGAACTGGCAGACATTATCAAATTTGATCTGTTCACCTTGCCAGGAAGCGCATTGACTGAGCAAGTAAAAAAACTTCGCCCAACGGGTATACGTCTACTGGCAGAGAAAGTCGAAACCCCGGAAGAATTCGAATATTGCAAAGCATTGGGTTTTGATTATTTTCAAGGTTATTTTTTTTGCAAACCGAAAATCGTCAAAGGTGCACGCACACTGACAAGCCGCATGGCCATCATGCAATTGCTGGCCAAATTGCAGAACCCCGAACTGGATTTCAGTGAGCTACAGGCATTGGTGGTGCAAGATGTTTCTTTGTCATACCGGATTCTGCGCTACATCAATTCCGCGCACTTCAGTGTCGGAAAAAAAGTCGAGTCCATACAGCAGGCCATCAGCTTGCTGGGCCTTAATACCATTAAAAGCTGGGTGGCGATTCTGGCCATGTCCAGTGTTGATGACAAACCTTACGAATTGATTCTCACTGCGTTAATTCGTGCACATATGTGCGAAAAATTGTCTGTCAACACTTCGGTATCTGCAGAAAATGCTTTCACTGTGGGTCTGTTCTCTGCATTGGATGCCTTTATTGACAAATCATTGGCTGATATTCTCGATGCCTTGCCGTTGTCTGATGCATTGCATCATGCTTTGTTGAATAAAACTGGCGATTTGGGACAGATATTATCGCTGGTATTGAGTTATGAGCGCGGCCAATGGGGCGACTTCAGCGCCACACAAAGTGGTACTTTGCGCACAGCCTATCTGGCATCGATCCGCTGGGCGGATGAAATCAGTGATTCGCTGATACCAAAAACTAATGTTGCTGGCCGGTAACCAAAGCTCAGCATAAATGTGAATTAAGCGCTAAAGACTCTCCACCCAACAAAATCAGTGACCACTCAGGCATTCAACAGCCTGACACTCTCGGGATTCTGGCCTGTATACCAAATGCTGGAAATAAAAATCCCCGAACGACCCCGCCTGCAACTTGCGGTACAATCCGCCCTCATTTAAACCTGATACATCAGTAATATCCCCGTGACTAATCCATTCTTAGGTAAACACCGGTTCGAACCCCGTTGGCAGTCGCAGTCGCCGGTTGCCCGTCACGGGGCATCGGCCGAATTACTGGATTGGTTGCTGGATACTGCTTCGTTAACCCGTCGCCTGCAGCAGATGTGCCGAGGCAGGTTTCGTGTCGAGCCAACTGAGCAACACTGGCAACGACCGATGTTGAATGAGGCGCAGGCGCTGGGCGTGTTGCCGCATGAGCGCTGTTTTGTGCGTGAGGTGCGCTTGTTGTGTGACGATCAACCATGGGTATTTGCGCGCACGGTGATTCCGGTGCGCACCTTGAGTGGGTCACGCCGCCGCCTGTCACGGCTGGGTAAAAAACCATTGGGTGCGGTGTTGTTTGCAGATCGCTCTATGGTGCGTAGCGGCATTGAGGTTGCGCGATTGTCGCCGGAACAGCCGTTGTTTATGCGCGCCACAGTGGGTTTGTCGCCGCTGCCGACGAATATCTGGGGTCGGCGGTCGGCCTTTTTTCTCAACCATCATCCGTTGCTGGTGAGTGAAATTTTTCTCCCGGCTATCTGCCCACATCACGGTTAGTCGGCTACAGTATCGGTCCATGAATATACCAACAACGATATCGGGCCTGAGCTGGGGGCGTATTAAAGATCGCAGCTATCAGTATGCGCTGCTGATGCGTTTGCATCGGCCCATTGGCACCTATCTGCTGTTATGGCCAACGGTGTGGGCATTGTGGATTGCGGGAGAGGGCAGTCCGGACACGGGAGTGACACTGGTGTTTGTGCTGGGTGTGGTGATGTTACGCGCGGCTGGCTGTGTGATCAATGACTATGCGGACCGCGATTTTGACCCGCGTGTTGCGCGTACCAGAAGCCGACCTATTGCGGCGGGCAAGGTGGAGCCTCGTGAAGCGCTGGCACTGTTTGTGACGTTGTGCCTGATTGCTTTTATCCTGGTGCTGACGATGAATTGGCTCACTATTGGTTTATCGCTGGTCGGTGCGGTGCTGGTGGCGATTTATCCTTTTATGAAGCGGCATACGTATTTGCCGCAAGTGTTTTTGGGACTGGCTTTTGGCTGGGCGGTTCCTATGGCATTTGCAGCGCAGACTGGTGAGGTGCCGTTGGTGGCGTGGCTGTTGCTTATTGCCACGGTGCTGTGGGCCACGGCTTACGATAGCATGTATGCCATGGTAGATATTGAGGATGATTTGAAAATCGGTGTTAAGTCCACGGCGATTTTATTTGGTGATGCCGACCGTATTATCATTGGCAGTATTCAGGTGATGTTTCTGCTTGCCATGTGGATTGTCGGTAACAAGCTGGAATTAGGCATATTTTATTTTCTGAGTTTGCTGGTGGCAACGGGGTTGGGTGTGTATCAGCAGTGGCTGATTCGTGATCGCAATCCCGAGGATTGTTTCAAGGCTTTTCTCAATAATCATTGGTTCGGTGCGGTGATCTTTGCCGGGCTGGTGTTGCATTACTGGTTTGCGGAAGGGGCTGCGGAGCCCGTTGTCAGTGCCGTAAGTGGAGGTTTTTAAATAGATGTGGATGTCGTGGTTGGCTGTGCTGGGTGGCTTGATACTTTTGGTGTGGAGTGCTGAACGTTTTGTGTATGGTGCGGCAGGGCTGGCGCGTAATCTGGGGGTGTCATCGCTGATTATTGGTATGACCATCATGGGTTTTGGCACCTCGGCACCCGAGATGCTGGTTGCCGGCATGGCTGCCAGCAGTGGCAATCCCGGGATAGGGATCGGGAATGCGCTGGGTTCCAATATCGCCAATATTGCATTGGTTCTGGGGGTAACAGCGTTGATCATGCCGTTAACGGTGGACTCTGGTATTTTGCGTCGCGAATTTCCTGTGTTGTTTGCTGTAACGTTGCTGGCAGGTGCCTTGATACTCGATGGCGAGTTGGGTGTGCTTGATGGCGCTATCCTGCTGGGCTCCACGGCCTTGTTGATTTTCTGGATGATCTGGCTGGGTAAGCGTTCGCAACCTGCTGCCTCTGATTCTCAAATAACGGCCCCGATAGCAGACCCATTGACCAGTGAGTTTGAAAGAGAGGTTCCCTCCAGCCTGAGTACTGGACAGGCTATATTCTGGGCTGTACTGGGTCTGGTGGCGTTGGTGCTGAGTTCCAAGCTGCTGGTGTGGGGTGCGGTGGATATTGCCCGTGATCTGGGTGTTAGTGATTTAGTGATTGGTCTGACCATTATTGCCGTCGGTACCAGCCTGCCAGAATTGGCTGCCTCAGTGATGAGCGCACTCAAGGGGGAAGATGATATGGCTGTGGGTAATATCATCGGCTCTAATATGTTCAATTTATTGGCAGTACTGGCCTTGCCGGGGCTGATCGCGCCCAGCGTGCTGGAACCAGCTGTGCTGCAACGTGATTTTCCCGTCGTGGTAGGATTGACTCTCGTATTGTTCCTGATGGCCTATGGTTTCAGAGGGCCGGGTCGTATTAACCGCTTCGAAGGCGGCTTGTTACTGGCCTGTTTTGCCGGTTACATGACGTGGCTGGGCATGACGGGCCTAGGCTGATAAATTCAGGGCATAATAGCCAAAAAAATTATGAGTCCCGTTAAACTTGAACAAATGGCCCGTGCGGTCATCGATATTGAAGCCAAAGCCGTAGCCGATCTGGCTGATCGCATTGGCCCGGATTTTGTGTGCGCCTGCCGTTTTATGTATGACTGCGAAGGCCGCATTGTGGTGCTGGGCATGGGTAAGTCAGGCCATATTGGCGAAAAAATTGCCGCCACTCTGGCCAGTACCGGTAGCCCTGCTTTTTTTGTACATCCTGGTGAAGCCAGTCACGGTGATATGGGAATGATCACCAGCAATGATGTGGTGTTGGCACTGTCCAACTCTGGTGAAACCACCGAAATTCTTACCATTCTGCCTCTCATCAAACGCTTGGGAGTGCCGCTCATCGCACTCACCGGCAAGGTCGATTCCGCTCTGGCTGAGGCGGCTAATGCCCATATTGACGTCAGTGTGGAAAAAGAAGCGTGTCCGCTGGGACTGGCCCCCACCTCCAGCACCACAGCGGCGCTGGTGATGGGCGACGCGCTGGCGGTGTCATTGCTGGAACAGCGCGGATTCACTGCGGATGATTTTGCGCTGTCTCACCCCGGTGGCTCACTGGGGCGGCGTTTACTGCTGCATGTGGAAGACATCATGCATGGCGACGATAAAATTCCCTGCGTGAATGATACTGCCAGTCTTAGTGAAGCGTTGCTGGAAATGACGCAAAAAGGTCTGGGTATGACCGGTATTGTTGATATTGATGGCAAACTGGCAGGTATTTTTACTGATGGTGATTTACGTCGAGTACTGGATCATGGCGAGGTTAATGTGCATCAAGTCAGTATTGCTGAGGTGATGACATGTCATTGTAAAACGGTGCAGCCTCGGCAGTTGGCAGTGGAAACACTTAGCCTGATGGAGAAACACAAAATTAATTCGTTGATAGTGGTGGACAAACAACAGCGACCCGTTGGCGCATTGAATATGCATGATCTGTTACGTGCAGGGGTGGTTTGATAATGAAAGATATTCTGGCCCGCGCGGCCCAAATCAAACTGCTGATCTTTGACGTAGATGGCGTGCTCACTGATGGTCGCTTGATCTTCGGTGATGATGGCCAAGAATACAAAGCCTTTCATTCTCGCGATGGTCATGGCATGAAAATGCTGCAAAGCAGTGGCGTGGAGGTCGCTATCATTACCGGCCGTACGTCAAAGGTGGTGGAATACCGCATGGCCAATCTTGGCATCGAGCATGTTTATCAGGGTAAGCTGGAAAAGTTGCCCGCCTTCAAGGAACTTGTGGCCAAGCTGGGGCTCAAGGCGGAGCAGGTGGCGTACATGGGTGACGATGTGGTAGATCTGCCCATTATGCGGCGTGTGGGGCTGGCTGTGGCTACCAAAGATGCCCATGCGTTAGTGAGTAAACATGCCCATTGGCAGGCGCCCCATGATGGTGGGCAAGGTGCGGCGCGTGATCTCTGCGAACTGATTATGGAGGCACAGGGAACACTGGACGCCACCATGCAGCATTATTTGCAGTAATAAGTTGTTTGCCGGGTCAAATATTGAATGTTGTTTCAGCGTTTGTGGAAACCTTTTGTCCCCCTGGTGCTGGTGCTTGTCGCCGGGCTCAGTGTGTGGCTGTTTCAGGAGCAGCCGGATAAAGGGTCGGTGGTGACTCCACAAACTCAAGGTGTACCAGATTCGTTCATGGAAAATTTCACCACACAAGTATTGGACGAACAGGGGCGGCCACAATATCAACTCCAGGCTACGCATATGGAACACTATGCGGATGATAATCGCAGCGAATTTACGCAACCACAATTTACCGCTTTTCAGCCCGATGGTCGGTTGTGGATCGTCGTGGCGGAAGCGGGACGTGCGGAAAATGGCAGTGAGCAGGTTTTCCTGGATGGCGCGGTGACCATCCAGCGCCACTCTGAGCTAACGGCACCGGCCAATTTACAGATTCGTACCCGTGACGTGCGAGTGCGACCGGCGGATGATTATGCCGAAACGGATCAGGCGGCCGATATCGTGCAAAATGAAAGCACCTTGAAAACAGTAGGTCTACAAGTGTATTTCCGCGAGGAGCAGGTGCAATTGTTGTCGCAGGTACGAGGGGTTTATGCGCCTTAAACTTCTCCTTCCCTTGTTGTTGATGAGCTGTATGTTCAGCACACTGGTATTGGCGAGTAGTGATGATAGCCAACAACCTGTTCATATTGAGGCTGACCGGGCAGAGATTGACGAAATTCTGGGAGTAATGACTTATACCGGCCATGTGGTGGTGCGCCAGGGTGGTATTGAGATGCGTGCCGATACGGTGGTGGTGTACAGCAAAGAGGGAGAATTACAGCGCATTACTGCACAGGGCCAGCCAGCGCATTACCAGCAAAAACGGGCGGATGGAAAAATGGTGAAAGGCTCCAGCCAGAGTATGGAATACAGCGCGAACAGCAAACAGGTGATACTGCTGGGCGAAGCACAATTCTGGCAGGAGGGAAATCGGTTTAGCGGTAATCGCATTCAATATAACCCTAATGACGAGCGCGTAGTGGCCAATGCGGGCGGTGATATCAATAAGGTGGGAGAGCAGCAGCGAGTCACTGTTACCTTGCAGCCTCGCCCAAAAGAAACCGACCCCGGCCCATGAGTAACCTGGTCGCCATTAACCTTGCCAAGCAATACCAGTCGCGGCAGGTGGTGAAAAAAGTCTCTGCAACCGTGGGTAGTGGTGAAGTGGTGGGGTTGCTGGGCCCTAACGGTGCAGGTAAGACCACTTGCTTTTACATGATTGTCGGCCTGGTGGCTTGTGATCACGGCCAGATTCAACTCAATGACCATGATGTCACCCATTATCCGTTGCATGCACGGGCCCGTTTGGGGATCGGTTACCTGCCACAGGAAGCCTCGGTGTTTCGCAAACTCAGCGTTGCTGATAACTTATTGGCCATATTACAGACCCGTGTCGACCTGACTCGGCAGCAGCAACAATGCAAATTGGACGAGTTGCTGGGTGAATTGCACATCGGCCACATTCGTGATTCGTTGGGTATGAGTCTCTCGGGAGGGGAGCGTCGCCGGGTAGAAATTGCCCGCGCACTGGCCACTGAGCCTGAATTTATCTTGCTGGACGAACCGTTTGCTGGTGTTGATCCTATTTCCGTGCTAGATATTCAGCGCATAATCAAACACTTAACCGAACGTAACATCGGTGTGTTGATCACCGATCACAATGTGAGAGAAACTCTCGAGATTTGCCACCGTGCCTATATCATGAATGCCGGTGAAGTGATCGCCCAAGGTGCTCCGGAAGATGTACTTAAAGATTCTCACGTCAAGGACGTTTATCTGGGACAGGACTTCAAGCTTTGACACATAACAATGTCTGTAAACACATAAAAAATAAATGTCTGCCAAGTCTTCAACATCCCGGAGTTTGGAGTAGACTGACAATAAACAACAGGTAAAAAGATCGTTTTCCTTTGGGAGGAGCAGTTTTGACCAAGGCCCGACTAGCATATCAATGAAGCAAACTTTACAGCTTAAACTGGGTCAACATCTGACCATGACCCCTCAGCTGCAGCAGGCTATCCGCTTGTTACAGCTTTCCACTCTGGAACTACAAACGGAGATTCAGGAGGCGCTTGAATCCAATCCGATGCTGGAGATTACGGAAGAGGTCGCCACCGAACCCAGTGCGGAACATCGTGAAGGCGATAGAAGCGAGCGGAGTGATGGCGGAACGAGCGCCGCTGCGGACAACAATGGTGGCGAAAATCGTGCTGAAACCGGTAGAGAAGATAACGAAAACATTGACGTAGCCGAACGTGCTGTGGACAAACAAGAACAGGAAATTCCCAACGACCTGCCGACCGACAGTGAATGGGAGGACTCCTATACTGATACTTACGTCGATTCCTATAATAGCTCGGCTTCACGGAACAATGAGGGAGAGAACTCAGGTTATGAACAGGCGGATAGCAGCAGCGAAAGCCTGCAGGACCATTTGTTATGGCAGCTTAATCTTTCCCCTTGCAGTGAAACCGACCAAGTCATTGCCACAACCATTATTGACGCCATTGACGATGATGGTTATCTCAGTACATCGCTGGAAGAACTGCACCAGACCTTGTCCGAAGACAACGACATTGAGCTGGATGAAGTAGAAGCGGTATTACACCGCGTGCAGGATTTTGATCCACCTGGTATTGCTGCCCGTGATCTACGCGAATGTATGTTGATCCAACTTAAATATTACGATGAGGACACACCTTGGTTGGCCGAAGCAAAGGTGTTACTCAAAGAGCACTTTGATGCCTTGGCCAAACGTGAATATCCATTGATTATGCGTCGTATGAAATTGGTTGAAGTGCAAATGCAGCATGTCATTCAGCTGACACAAAGTCTTAATCCTCGACCCGGTGGACACATCACAGACAGTCAGCCTGAATACATTATTCCTGATGTCTTTGTGAAAAGAATAAAAGGTCAGTGGCGTGTAGAGCTGAACCCAGACATTACACCGAAAATCGGCATCAACAGCCTTTATGCAAAAATGGCGCAGCGCAATAACAGCAAAGACGCCACTTTTTTGAAAAATAATTTACAGGAAGCACGCTGGTTTATTAAAAGCCTGCGCAGTCGTAACGAAACGTTATTAAAAGTAGCGACAACAATTGTTGATCGTCAGCGCGGTTTTTTTGATCACGGCGAAGAAGCTATGAAGCCTATGGTGATGCATGATATTGCGGAAATTGTTGAAATGCATGAATCAACGATTTCCCGGGTCACCACCAAAAAATACATGCACACTCCACGAGGCATATTTGAACTGAAATTTTTCTTTTCAAGTCATGTGGGAACAACGGCAGGTGGTGAATGCTCGGCCACCGCCATCCGCGCAATTTTGAAAAAACTGATTGCTGCTGAAAAACCTGGCAAGCCATTGAGCGATAATAAATTGGCAGGTTTGCTGGGCGATCAGGGTATCAATGTGGCGCGTCGCACGGTAGCGAAATATCGTGAGGCAATGGCCATCGCACCATCCAATGAACGCAAGCGGCTTGTCTAGCTCGTAGCTAGCAAAAAATAGCAGCTGAATGGACATTGGATATAACTAAAGGAGTTAATTATGCAAGTTAATGTTACCGGTCAACATCTTGAAATTACCGATTCGCTTCGTGACTATGTCACTACCAAGCTGGCCAAGCTGGAGCGACATATCGATACGGTGACCAGTGTTCATGCTATTCTCAGTGTGGAAAAGCAGCGCCAAAAAGCTGAGGCTACCATCCATATTAACGGCGCCAATCTCTTTGCAGCTGCCGAAGATGAAAATATGTACACGGCTATTGATGCATTAATCGACAAACTTGATCGCCAGGTGAAAAAACACAAAGAAAAACGTTCTGATCACCATCGCGGTACCAGTTCTGCGCTACAAGCCTCATTACAGGATGAGGTTTCGCAGGAATAATCCAGGCGCCTGTCCCAAAATAACATTGTACGTGGGAACAAAAACTCCCACGTACAATTTTGAAACATAAACCTGTTAACTTTTAACCTTATTTTCATTTGCCACCCCGACATCATCATGCAATTTTCTGACATTATCACTCCCGAACGTATTGCTACGCAGGTGCCGGTCGCCAGTAAAAAACGCGCATTGGAAACGCTCAGCGAGCTTTTTGTGACACGCTCACCGGACACGCTGGATGCACACGATATCTTTAACAGTTTGATTGCCCGTGAGCGTTTGGGCACTACGGCTATTGACCATGGTGTTGCTATACCTCACGGTCGCCTCAAAAACAACACAGAGACTATTGGTGCATTTGTACAGTTGGTTGATGGTATTGATTGTGATGCCTTTGATCGTCAATCGGTTAATCTCATGTTTGCATTGCTGGTGCCGGAAGACTCCACCGAAGAGCATTTGCAATTATTGGCGCGTTTAGCGGAAATGTTCAGTGATAGCGAATTGCGCGAAAAATTACGGACGGCGACTGATAGTCAGTCGCTTTATGATTTTCTGATTGACTGGGATCGCAGTCACTAATTTGTATCCTCAGCCTATGGATGACATTGTTACTGTAAATCTTTTATTTCAGCGTTACCAACAGCGACTGGGTTTACAATGGGTTGCCGGGCGTAGTGGTGAGCAACGAACTTTGAGACATAGCACTGATACCTCAGGTCATTCGCTGATTGGTTACCTCAACATTATTCACCCTAATCGCTTGCAACTGTTGGGGCCGATAGAGCTTGATTATCTCAACAAGCTTGATACCTTATCGCGCCGACAGTTATTTGAACAATTGTGCGCAGGTGAACCAGCAGCGGTAATGGTTGTGGAACAACAAGCTGTCCCGGATGAATTACGAGATTTTTGTGAAAAAACTCAAACTCCGTTATTGCAGTCCAGTCTGGGTAGCGTAAAACTGATGAACAGCCTGCGCCATTATCTCGATAATGAACTGGCAGAAAAAACGGTAGTGCATGGTGTGTTGTTGGAAGTACATGGCATGGGCGTGTTGCTTACTGGTGAGAGTAGTGTGGGTAAAAGCGAATTGGCGCTGGAGTTGATATCTCGCAATCATCGGTTGATCGCGGATGATGCCCCGGAATTTTCACGGGCAGGGCCAGATACTGTGCGTGGTTGCTGCCCTGAAGTGTTGCGGGGTTTTATTGAGGTGCGTGGTTTGGGTGTCCTGAATATCCGTGCCATGTACGGCGACAGTGCTATCAAATTCAGCAAAGACCTGCGTTTGGTTGTACATTTACAACGATTGGCTGCAGAAGACTTGCAGCAGGTAGATCGCCTGAAAGGCAGTTATCGCAAACGTACGATACTGGATGTTGACATTCCTGAAGCCACTCTGCCGGTCGCCTCCGGGCGCAATCTTGCGGTGCTAGTGGAAGCTGCGGTGCGGAACCACATTTTATTGCGCAAAGGATACAATGCCGCCGAAGCCTTCAGCCAGCGGCAGCGTGAACTGATTCAAGCGCAAACGACTCCGACTTCATCTTAATAGATCGACAATTCATTCAAGTCCAAACAAAGCGCATCATATATTATGAAACTTGTTGTTATCAGTGGCGTCTCAGGCTCCGGCAAATCCACAGCGCTGCATGTACTGGAAGACCAGAGTTATTATTGCATTGACAATTTGCCAGTGGGTCTATTGCCAGACTTTGCGGTAAAAATGAATGCTTTTCCCGGACAACTGGGTGAGCTGGCTGCTGTGGGTATTGATGCTCGCAACCCACCGATGGACCTCAGCCGCTTCCCGGAAATTCTCGACACACTAAAAGATGCGGGTGTCGATTGCGAAGTGATTTTCCTCGATGCTGATGACGAAGTGTTACTTAAACGTTTTAGCGAGACCCGCCGCAAGCACCCTTTGAGCGGTGAAGAGGTTCCTTTGCAGGAGGCTATACATCATGAGCGACGTTTGCTGCAACCCATCATTGATCGCGCTGATTTGTTTACCGATACCACCCGCAGTAATGTGCACCAGCTTCGCGACTTGATGCGTGAGCGCATACGGGGGAAACAACAAGCCGGTTTGTCAATTTTGTTTGAATCATTTGGTTTTAAACATGGCATGGCGGTGGATGCAGATTTTGTTTTCGACGCACGTTGCCTGCCCAATCCGCATTGGGAAAACAAGTTGCGCGCACTGACCGGCCAGGATCAACCTGTCGCAGATTTTCTTGAAGGTCAGGAACTGGTGGAAGATTTTTTTGTACAGATACAAAATATGATGATTAACTGGATTCCCTGTTTTGAAGCAGATAATCGCAGTTACCTGACTGTTGCCATCGGCTGCACAGGTGGTCAGCACCGCTCGGTATATTTAACCGAACGTCTTGGTCGATACTTTCAACAACAATGCGATAACGTCATCATTCGTCATCGTGATTTACCCTGATTGAGAATCTGTCATGACCATCGGCGTACTATTGGTGAGTCATGAGCCCCTTGGCCATGTTATGTTGGATATCAGTGTTCAAACACTCAGTGTCTGTCCGCTGGCAACCCGCGTGTTGGGTGTGCGACTGAGTGATGACCCGGATACACTGGCCATCCGCGCTGAAAAAATGGTTGATGAATTAAACAGCGGTGACGGCGTGTTAATCCTCACCGATCTTTATGGTGCAACGCCGTCAAATATAGCCTGTCGACTGACTCGCTTCAGTGATGTGATGGTAGTAGCCGGCCTCAATCTGTCCATGCTGATTCGGGTGCTCAACTATCCGGAATTGTCACTTACTGAAATGGCCGAACGCGCTGTGGACGGCGGGCGTCAGGGTGTCATGTTATTGCCTGACCGCAGTAGCCTAACGTAAAGCAGGGGTTTTCCAAATATGACTCGCCGCCTCGTCACTATCATCAACAAACTTGGCCTGCACGCACGTGCTGCTGCTAAACTGGTCGCGCTCACCAGCCAATTTGGCAGCGATATCAAACTGGTTAAAAACACCACCGAAGTTAACGGCAAAAGTATTCTCGGGGTAATGATGCTGGCTGCAGCCAAAGGCACAGAACTGGAGTTGATTGCTGATGGTGCCGATGAAACAAAAGCACTGGATGCATTGGAAGATCTTATCGCGCGTCGTTTTGATGAAGCTGAATAGCCTGTTGTTTTCTGATCAGGGCACAATCCATAGATGGCTAAACCAGAAATAGCGCCCCGGCCGGGACGACGGTGCGGTACAGTTGTAACGACTGCGACCACGCGGCAAAGCAACCGGTGCCTGCACCGCAAAATGCCGTGCCTTTCGATCCAGCCATTCAATTGCCACCGCACCCTGGCCTGATACAAAACACGACAACTGACCCAGTCGTGCATCGCTTTTTGCTAATTTAATCTCCATTCGTGGCGCTTCCTTTACCGTAGCTACGGGTTCCCATGGCCGTATTACCGTAATGGGAAAGGCAAGACTTTGCAGCTTTTGTTTGAAATCGGACAAGGCTGCAAAGCGCTCCGCCATGGGAAAACGCGGTAAGGCACGCAAATCCGCACTAAAACCTACCGGCCCGGATTGCTGACCGAAGGCTACCAGCCCTATCTCGCTGACCAACCCCGCCAACGCCTCATCATATTCACCGTAGGGATAAGCAAAAAGTGTAGGTGCCCTGCCCAGCTCTGTTTTAATACGCCGCTGGGCACGACCAATGTCATCCTTCATGCGCTTGCGCCATTGCTCAGCTGTTTCATCTGTCCGGCGTCGAATTAAATAATCATGTGTTGCCGAATGATTTTCAAAATTCGCGCCATATTGTTGCATTTCACGCATCTGCTGCCAGCTCATGTAGGCTTGGAAATGTTGATCAACACCGTCGGTGGCGACAAAAACGGTGAACGGCCAGCCACGTTCACGTAGCCGTGGATAGGCTTCGTCAAATACCGAGCGGTAGGCATCATCAATGGTGATGGCTACCACGCGGTCGGGAAAAGGCTTTTGCTTGCGCACATAATCCACCACCTTTGCCAGCGGCCAGACTTGATATTCCGCCTGCGCCAAATAGTCCAGATGAGCATCGAATTGTGCAAGCCGAATATTGGTTGAGGGATATTTATCCTCACCAAAATGGTGATACATAAATACCACGGCCTGTGATTCTTCAGCTTGAACATTGGAAAATATACTGCCCATTACTAACAGTGCTAGCAGCATACCGGGCAAATAGGCGTGCCGATAATTTTTGAAACATATCAATGGGTGCATAGGCAAATTTTATCCCATTTGGCATTGTGTTAGCATCATTGGCGTGCAATAAAACCTAAGAGCCTGTCCTCAAGGCATAAGGCTACATACAGCCTTATGCCTTGAGGACACCCCTAAGTCTCAAACGTTACGGGCATATTACCAACAAACAAACACGCTGGTTGTGCAGTATTGCCTTGAATACAAACGGGTACCCAGCTATTTTTCCACGGAGGATAGCGCGCACACTATTCACTTGAACCCTCACTGTTGTGTGTGTAACCGACGCGGTTTTTTGGAAAACTCAAGAGCAAAGCAAATCATGCGAAGCTTTATCCGACATCCTTCAAATATTCCTGTAGATTTTCAACTGGAAGAGTTGGTCACTGAAGGTGGCGATTATCTTAAAAACGTCAGTCAGGGTGGGCTTGCCTTTCATTCCTCGGTAACTCTGGAGCCAGGCACTACTATCCGCATCAAGATTCCGCTGGTGTCACCTGTATTTCAGGCCATTGGTAAAGTGACTTGGTGTCATCCTCTGCAAAATACTTTTGAAATTGGCATCCAGTTTCTTGATGAAAATGACTCTTTTCGGGCGCGCATGGTTGAGCAAATTTGCCACATCGAACAATATAAACAGGAAGTTTTCGACAAAGATGGACGTCAACTCAGCGGAGAGCAGGCCGCAGTGGAATGGATTCAGAAATATGCGACAGGCTTCCCAAGCATCACAGAAGACAGCAGTGAATAATATCCTATAGTATACAAACAATCAGGTAGCTAGCAGATACTGAGCATGAATGAAAAAATTCAGGATTTACTGAGTAATGTTGAACAGTTGATTTCGCTGCCAGCGGCTTATGTGAGGCTCAACGAGCTGGTGGAGGATCCTACCAGTAGTGCGGATGACATTGCTCACGTCATTACTCAGGACGTTGCTCTTACCGCCCGTCTGTTACGAGTTGCGAACAGTCCACTGTATGGGCTGTCCACACAAATAGATACTGTGTCGCGCGCCGTTACCGTGCTAGGCACTCAGCAAGTGCGTAATCTTGCCTTGGCTACATCCGCTTGCAAGTCCTTTGATGGCATTCCCAACGAACTGGTTTCCATGGAAAGCTTTTGGGAACACAGTATTCTCTGCGCCTTGTGCGCACGCACCCTTGCCCTGAAATGCCTCAAACATCAGCGTGAGGCAGTGTTTGTTGCGGGCCTGTTACATGATATTGGTCAACTGGTGCTATACCGTACCTTGCCGGATCTTTCGCGCCAAACGCTTGAAGCCTGTCTTGATGCTCCAGATGAACTGGAGCTCCAGGAAGTCGAGCGAGAAATTATTGGTTTTGACCATGCGGAAATAGGCAGCGAATTGGCACGTAGCTGGTCATTGCCCTCCAGTTTGCAAGAGTGCATTGCCTGTCATCATAATCCGGCACAAGCTAAACAAAATCGTGTGGAAACCGCTATTGTGCATATTGCCAACAGCATTGCCGCCCTGGTTGAACTGAACACCCATGAGTTGGACAATGCGCCACGTATCCATGATATCGCCTGGGAGCTAACCGGGCTTGATCAGGACATTATTGCACCCACGATTGCCGATGTGCAGGTGCAAATCAGTGGTACGCGTGCATTGCTCATGGGTAGCTGAATAGCAATTGCTTTGGTTTCACGTATCGAATAAAAAGCCACAACCATAATGGTTGCGGTATGACGGTATTTGTTAATTTAATTTCTGTGGGTTCGATTCCCCGCAGGTTTTCTCCGTTGCTCTGCCGCCTACATCCTTGTAGGCGTGGGCAGTGTGACGTGAAGAAGACGTTAGTACCTTGTCAGTTTGCTCAGGGCCATTTATTGACATTGTTGTGAATGATGCTACATGCCCGTTTCACATTGTTTGCATGACAGGGCCAAGGCTACCGTTGTGTCTTCACTTGTCTCAAGCTCATCTAATGCCACAATAGCAGCCTGCTCACCCTGTGCTGCGGCCAGATTTAGCCAGTAACGCGCTTGACGGATATTACGTGGCACATCCATGCCTTCGGCATATATACGCCCCAGACTTAACTGTGCCAGCACATGGCCTTGCAGGGCTGATTTTTCCATCCATTTCAAGGCCAACCCCATATTGGCTTTCATACCCAATCCCTGCTGATACATGCCCGCCAGTTTGTATTGAGCATCAGCGTTGCCTTTTTGCGCATACACATCAAATTCAGAAGCTGCGATCTGATATAAGCGCTGACTTTCCTGTGTGTCAGCACTTACTCCTTTTATACCCTTGGCAAATACAATGCCTAACTGATAATAAGCGTCTGGGTGTCCCTGTTCTGCGGCCTTGCGGTACCATTCGACAGCAGCTTTAGCATTCTTCTGTTTTTCGGCGTTACCTAAGGAGAGTTGTGCATGAGCAACACCTTTTTCTGCGGCTTTGCGTGTCCACTCCAGGGTTTTAGACTGTATATCCTTTGCATAAAGTTTGTTCTCCTCAAACAGGCGCATTAGCATATGTTCTGCCCCGTCATTGCCTGCATCTGCAGCGTCCATAAAATATTGTCCCGCCTTGACATAATTCCCCACAGCATAAGCCATCAGGCCGTCTTCATATAAATCGGCCTGCACACCAAAAGCGGTAACGCTCAATGACAAAGCGAAAACGGCGTTACAAGAAACTCTTGGTGCGCGATGCGCTATATTCTGTGTGTGGCGAGGTGCAAAAATCATTATAGCTCTCCTGCGATCCGGTTAAGTGTTGTGTTTAATTTTCAGTTGCTCGTTTGTGATGCGTGGGTTGTGAGTCTTTGCGGCCACTACCGGGCATACTGAATAGTGTTACCATAAAAATGTGATAAAGATCACCATGTAATTACGATTTTGTGATTTAAGAAATATTTATCAATATTTAGATGCTCATGGCGTACTTTTATGGTAAAAAGATAGGCTTAGTTTTAAATATTTAAAAATTATAATGAACTATAATTTTATCTTATACCAATATAAGGGGTGTTTGCGGTGAAACTGCAACAACTACGGTATATTTGTGAAGTTGCTAGGCGGGGACTGAATGTTACCACAGCGGCTGAACGTTTGTTTACTGCCCAGTCGGGCATCAGCACCCAAATTCGCCTGCTCGAAGAAGAATTAAATACACAGATTTTTGAGCGTCACGGTAAACGACTTACGGGTGTCACCCAGGCGGGTGAAAGCATTATCACCATGGCAGAGCGTATTCTTACCGAGGCCGAAAATATCCGTCAGGTAGCTCAGCAGGTAAACGATGACACCAAGGGCACGCTGTCTATTGCCACCACTCACACCCAGGCCTATCATGCTTTGCCGAAGGTGATTGCCAAATTCACCGAGATTTACCCCGATGTGAAGCTGCGCATTCATCAAGGGGATACCCAACAAATTTATGACATGCTGCTCAGTCGTACCGCCGACGTGGCTGTGACCACCGCCAGCAAAAACATGCCCAAGGAGTTGGTAATGTTGCCCTACCGGGAATGGAGCTTGTCGGCTATCACTCCTCCAGGGCACCCGCTGACTCAGGAGCACGAGTTAACACTGTCCGCGCTGGCAAAATATCCATTGATTACTTACGACCACGAAGTGGCGGGGCGCGCTGCCATCAATCAGGCCTTTACTGACGAAGGTTTGCTCACCAACATCGCGCTCACTGCGCTGGATTCCGACATCATCAAAAAATATGTCCGGTTGGGGCTGGGGGTGGGCCTGATTGCCGAAACAGCACTGAATGATATCGAAGACAACAACCTTGCAGTGATGCCCGCCGGCCATCTGTTCCGCCCCAGCACCAGTTGCGTATGCGTGCATCGCGGTCGCCACCTACGCAACTATGTTTACGCGTTTATCACTCACATCACCCCACAGCTTACTGAAGATGCCGTGGAAGGTATTCTGCACTGGGAGTCGACCAAGGGTGAAAACCAGGCGGCGCAATAAAAGCGCCGGCAGTTTATTATATTACTTTGCGACTTTTTGCCCGATAAACAAAGCTTCATTGCGTAGACCTTGTGTGATATCACCCAAGGTGCCGGCTTCGTGATACACCCGTAAGCATAGTGGTGCGAACATCGTCAGCAATTCATTTTTGGCCAATAAGAAATCGGGGTTAGTCGGGCCTTTTTGAGATACCTTGTCTTTTACAAATGTTTGATAAAATAACAAACCATCTGGTCGTAATGCTCGACATAATACCGGCGCCAAGGCCCGTTGCAAAAAATAACTGACCACAATCACATCAAACGATGCTGGTGCTGGCGGCTGTTTATTCACATCACGCACGGCAGCTTGTACACGCAAATGTTCCGTCGTCGCGCGTGATTGCAATGCATCAATCGCTACTGATGATAAATCCCAGGCTTGCACCGTCAATCCCATTTGTGCCAACAACAACGCATTGGCACCTAAGCCACAGGCCAGATCCAGGGCATCACCTGATGTTGGCAACAAATGACGATTTTCCCGCAAAACCTGTGCTGCCTGAGATTTAGCCCCTGCAACGGCATACCGGTGATTCCATTTTTCCTGTTCGTGTTTTACCGACATTTTTTCGTATGCCCTACTTGGCAGATTAGTGAGTGATCCCACTTGACCACTGGAGACCAATAGCGAAAGATCATCCATTCTATACCTAAAACGATTCAGATTTGGATGCAACTGAAATCTGAAAATACGATTGACTCAACCGGAACGAACAACACGACAATGGAAAACAGAATAACTGATTTGGAAATTCGTCTCACACATCAGGAGGCGGCACTGGAAGAGATGAACGATGTGTTATTGGCACAGCACACACTGATTGGCAAATTGCAGGGTGATATCACCCGTTTGCAACAACAGATGCAAGACAACAGTGCAGGCAGTATTGTCGAATTGGCTAACGAACCACCGCCACCACATTATTAAACCTAAATTAATTCGTTAAACCGTAGCGAGAGTGACTAAGGTGCAGAAGATAAAGTGTTTTTCAGGTTGTTTTGGACGAAAGCGTATCACCCATACGGTGAGTTCAACATGTTCTGAAAAACACTTTAGGTTCTGTGCTTTAGGCGCTCGCAGTCGATTTAACGGATTAATTTAGGTTCAATGCTGGCCATCAGAGGACATTAACCCACAATGAGCGATATTCTATGGTTGATCATTCTGGGGCTGGGCATATGGTATTGGTGGGACAGCGTGCGTACCCAGGAGTTTGCCTGCAACGCTGGATTACGTGCCTGTGAACAAGCCGGTGTGCAATTTCTCGATGCCACCGTGGAGCGGAAGCGGCAGTGGTTTCGGCGTAATGCACAAGGCAAAATCCAGTTATGTCGCTTGTATTTTTTTGAATTCACCAGTGATGGTAGCGAACGCTATCAGGGGCGCATTGTGATGTTTGGGCAGGCTTTGCGTGAAGTGGAGATGGATGCTTATCGTATCCCGCAGGAATAAATCAGGAAGGCAGAAGGCGCTTTAAAGAGGTGTGGCGTCATTAACGCAGAGTATGCAGAGGCGCAAAGAAAACGTGTAAAAAATATTTTTTCTCTGCGTGCTCCGTGCATTTACGTTAATAGCACACTGTGGTCAAAACAATCCGCACTCTTCCTTATTTATTTACGCCAGAAGGCCGGTGTCAACAATACCAGTAAAGTGAAAATTTCCAGACGTCCTAATAGCATGGCAAAACACAAAATCCATTTTGCAGTGGAATTGATATCACCGTAGTGTGCACCCACATCCCCCAGACCAGGGCCAAGATTGTTCATGGAGGCTGCTACAGCAGAGAAGGCTGTGACCTGATCCAGCCCAGTCATCATTATTAATAACATCATTACTGCGAATGATGCGATATACAGCGCAAAAAACCCCCACACCGCATTAATGACTCGCTCGGATAACGCCTTGTTGCCAATTTTAACCGGGATCTGCGCATTGGGATGAATCAGTCGAAAGATTTCCCGCAGCCCCTGTTTGACCAATAATAAAAACCGGACCACCTTGAGCCCGCCACCTGTGGAGCCTGCGCAACCACCGATAAAGCTGGTAAACAATAACAACACCGGTAAAAAACCCGGCCAATTGTAGTAGTCTGTGGTGGTAAATCCACTGGTAGTGCCAATGGATATTGCTTGAAAGATTCCGTGATGAAGTGCATTACCAACAGTGTCAAAGGTCTTTGTCTGGTAGAGATAAAAACTGGTGATAATGGCGCTGACCAATAATACAAAAAAATAGGTCCGCACTTCCGGATCATACAAATAAGGTTTCAGACTTGTCCCGCGCCAAGCTAAAAAGTGTAATGCGAAATTGATGCCTGCGAGTAGCATGAATACCACAGCAACCATTTCGATGAGCATGCTGTCAAAGTAACCAATGCTGGCATCGTGTGTGGAGAAACCGCCAATGGCGATAGTGGAAAAGCTATGCGCAATGGCATCAAAACCACTCATACCTGCCAGCCAATAGGCTAAAGCACAGGCAACCGTTAACCCCAGGTAGATGTACCACAATGCCTTGGCCGTTTCGGTGATACGGGGTGTGAGCTTGCTGTCTTTCATCGGTCCCGGCGTTTCGGCACGATACAATTGCATGCCGCCGATACCTAGCATGGGCAGAATGGCAACGGCCAACACGATGATACCCATGCCGCCCATCCACTGTAGCTGTTGTCGATAAAACAGGATGGCATGCGGCAGATCATCAATGCCGGTAATCACAGTTGCCCCGGTGGTGGTCAGTGCAGAAATGGATTCGAAAACGGCGTCCGTCAATGACATGTGAGGGGTTTCTGCTAACAGAAATGGCAACGAACCCGACATGCCCAGCACCAGCCAGAACACGGCGACAATGATAAACCCGCCGCGCAAGCGCACTTCCATTTTCACCTTGCGGACTGGAAACCACGTTACCAACCCGATGATGAGCGTTGTAACAAATGCGCCAAGAAAAGGATAAACTGCACCATCTCCGTACCACACACCCACTGCGGCGGGAGGCAGGGTAGTGAAGCTGAATACCATCAACAATAGTCCGACGATACGTTGAATAACAGAACGTTGCATTAGCGTTACAAGGAAAAGGGAAAAGAGAAAAGAGAAAAGGGATTGGAAATACCGCAGTCATCAGGGGTAAGCAAGGCTGTTTTCCCCTTTCCTCTTTTGCCTTGACACCTTTTTTTATTTTGCTCTGCCTTCACAAAAAAGTCACCCCAACCTGAAACAGGCGTTCTACATCAGGAATGCGCTCTTTGTCTACGACAAATAAAATGACATGGTCTTCTGCCTCAATCACAGTATCATGATGGCTAATGATAACTTTGTCATTCCGCACAATAGCACCGATATTTGTGCCCACGGGTAATTTGATATCTTCAATGGCACGCCCAACGACCTTGGATGATCTTTCATCGCCGTGAGCCACGGCCTCAATAGCTTCTGCTGCACCCCGACGTAGGGAATGTACGGCGGTGACGTCGCCACGGCGTACATGGGTTAACAAACTGCCGATGGTGGCCTGCTGCGGAGAGATGGCAATATCAATAATACCGCTTTGCACCAGATCAACATAAGCAGCACGATTAATCAACGCCATGACTTTTTGCGCGCCGAGGCGTTTGGCCAGCATAGCAGAAAGGATGTTGGCTTCATCATCGTTAGTGACTGCGCAGAACACGTCGGTGTGCTCGATGTTTTCATCCATTAATAATTCTTCATCAGCGGCGTCACCATGCAGCACGATGGTTTTTTCCAGGTCGACAGAGATGCGCTTTGAACGTTCGGCATTGTGGTCGATCAGTTTGACCTGATATTTATTTTCCAGAGCCCTGGCAAGGCGTGTACCGATGTTGCCACCACCCGCGAGTATGATGCGTTTGACCGGGCGGTCCAGGCGTCGCAGTTCTTTCATTACGACACGAATATGGCGTTTTGCCGCGATGAAAAAGACCTCATCATCTGCTTCAATCACAGTGTCACCGTCGGGTGCAATGGCATGGCCGCGACGATAAATGGCTGCCACCCGTGTCTCTATACCAGGCATATGTTCACGCAGGGTTTTTAACGCCTGACCGACCAATGGGCCACCGTAATAGGAGCGCACGGCCACCAGTTGGACTTTGCCAGCGGCAAAGTCCAGTACCTGTAATGCACCCGGATGTTCAATCAGTCGTTGCACATAGTCGGTGACCAGTTGCTCGGGGCTGATGAGTACGTCCACCGGCAGCGCTTCCTGCGTGAACAATTGGGGGTGGGATAGATAACCGACATTGCGTACCCGGGCAATTTTGGTGGGCGTGTGAAACAGGGTGTAAGCTACCTGACAGGCAACCATGTTGATCTCATCGCTGTTGGTCACAGCAAGAATCATGTCAGCGTCTACGGCACCGGCGCGCGCCAGCACGTCAGGGTGAGCGGCCTCCCCTACCACGGTGCCGATATCCAGCCGGTCACGTAGGGCTTCGAGTTTGGCTTCGTCGATATCGACCACGGTGATGTCGCTCGCCTCGGTGGCCAATACTTCTGCCACCGAGGTGCCTACCTGACCTGCACCTAATATTATTATTTTCATAAATCCTTGGAGAGTGTTTTCAATTAATAAGGCTGCACTGTTGATCTTGCGAGTTGTGTCTGAAAAAACGTTAGGCTGCGCTGTTCATTTGCAATAGGCAAGCTTTTCACCGCATTCCCGCCTAAAGTGCTGATTTTTGGTGTTTGGCGATTTTTCAGGCACAACAGTAGGCCTTATTTTAATTGCTTCCTTTCTTTTTTAACTATTGCCCAGATAACATGACATACTTGTTCAGCGCCCCATCCGTCGTGTGTCAATTCCCAGGGTACGTAATTTACGATAAAGGTTTGTTCGTTCCATGCCCACCAGCTTGGCGACTTTACCTACGCTACCCCCCGCTTGCTGTAAGTGATATTCAAGGTAAGTTTTTTCAAATTGCTCTCGGGCTTGACGCAGCGGCAAATCAAAATTTGCCGGGTCCATGCCCCCGAAGGAAACAGCGCCACTATCCAGTGCTGTTTCAACCTCGCTCAGCTCAATATCTGTTTCCAGCCCCAGCACCAGTAAACGGCGCACCAAACTCTCTAACTCGCGGATATTGCCCGGCCATTCATAGTGACGCAAGCGATTTTGTGCTGCCACGGTGAAATTACGATAAGGCAGCGCTTCTTTATCTACCAAGAGGTTAACGTAATACACCAGTAACTCGGTAACATCTTCTACATGCTCACGCAGGGCTGGCACATGCACCGGCACAACGTTAAGTAGATGATATAAATCTTTACGAAAACGGCCGGCGCGAATTTCCTGTTCCAGATCATAGTGGGTTGCGGTGATAATGCGCGCATCCAGAGTCAGGGATTGGCCGCCATTCATACGCACCCATTTGCCGGTGCTTAAAACAGCAAACAGGCTATTTTGCATGTCCGCATCCAGTTCAGCAACATCGTCCAGAAACAATGTGCCACCTTGTGCTTGTTCGAGAAAGCCGGGCTGAATATCTGCGCCTTCTTCTTTACCAAATAACAACGCATCACCCTGGCCATCGTGAAATTGTTGGGTATGCACATTGACAAATGGGCCATGTTGTTGCGCAGAACGGGCATGAATATATTCGGCACTGAATGTTTTTCCACTGCCAGGCTCACCATAAAATAATACGGTTCCTGAATGATGCGCCAGTTTTTCCAATTGCTCACGCAGCAATTGGATTTGTATTGTTTTACCGACCGGGGCTACTGCTCGTAGTGGTCGCTGTTGTGGATGGTTTGGTGCGCTTTGTTTTGCTTCCATTAAAGTATGTTCGACAGTGTGCAACAGCTTGGCCAGAGACAGAGGTTTTTCAATAAAATTTTTGGCGCCCAGGCGGGTAGCTTCTACCGCTGTTTCCACATTGCCGTGGCCAGACATCATGATCACAGGTGCTGTCATGGATAGATCGTTGGAAAATTCTTTTAGCAGGGAAATGCCATCAATGTCGGGCATCCAGATATCCAGCAAAACCATGTCGGGGATTTTCTGGCGCACCAGATGTCGTGCTGTTTCACCATTTTCTGCAATGGCCACGGTATAACCTTCATCTTCCAGAATATCTTTTACCGATGTACAGATGTCCGGTTCATCATCCACTACTAAAATATAAGGTTTCATTATTTCAGCTTACCTTTAATTTCAGAATCCCTTTAGTACACCGCTACAAGCGGTCCACCGGGGATTCTAGAGTTGTGCAAGGTTTCATTATCCGCCATTCTGCACTCGTTGCATTTCTGCGGCAGGCGTCATGTTTATTTTTAAGGCGGGTAAACGTATCACGATGCGTGCGCCACCCTCTGTTCGGTTTTCTGCGTACAGCACACCGTCATGTTCTTCGACAATACGCTTGACTACGGCCAAGCCCAAACCACTGCCTTTTGGTTTGCTGGTGACATAGGGTTCAAACAGGTTTTCCAGCATGTCGGATGGAATGCCTGGGCCATTATCTTCAACCTTGATTTCCACAACATGTCCCGAGGCGTGTTCTATTTCCTGCAAATAAATGTCCACCCGACCCTGTGGTGTATCTGATAACGACTCGATGGCATTACGAATCAGGTTATGCAACAGTTGGCGAATACGACCGACATCGGCTTCCACCATCGGCGTTGATTTTTCGGCATGTACTTGCAAATTGATTGTCTGTTTTTCTCCTGCATACAAGTCCAGCACTTCGCCAACTAGAACCTCCAGCGCCAACGGTAGCGGTTGCAGTTTTGGCGCACGTGCATATTCAGAGAAGGCCTCCACCATATCTTTCATTGACTGCACCTGTTGCACGATGGTGTGTGTGGAGCGATCCAGTACTTCGGCATCTTCTGGTGCCATTTTGCCGAGATATTTATGGCGCAGACGTTCTGCGGATAGCTGGATTGGCGTTAATGGATTTTTAATTTCGTGCGCCAAACGTCGTGCCACTTCACCCCAGGCAGCATCACGCTGTGCTTGAATCATCGCCGTCACATCATCAAACACCACCACAAATCCTGGCGTCGTGCCTTTTACACCAGGCAATCTTGCACCCTGACACATCAGGGTTTTGTGTCGTCCGAAACTGGTTAATGCAATTTCTTCGCGCCAGTCATCGACATCGTTATCAATGTGTTTTGCGATGGCAGCAATAAATGTTTTCAGCTCCGGTGCATCACGTTCAATCTGTGCCAGACTGTTGCCCATGGTGGCATCCATATCCTGTTCCAGAATATGGTTGGCCGCAGCGTTGACGGCACGTATACATTGATTTTTATCTAGAGTGATAACCCCGGATGAAAGTCGCCCCAATACCGCGCGTAAATAATTTTGTTCACGTTCGGCCCTATGCTGACTTTTTTGTGCATCCCGTTGTGCCTCGGAAACCTTGTTGGTCATATCCATAAAAGACTGTACCAATGTACCCAGTTCATCCGTGCGTGTGATGGGCAGTTTTTTCTGGTAATTACCCGAAGCCACAGCGCGTGTACCAATGGCCAGAATGCGTATTGGGGCAACCAGCCGCTGGGCAAAAAAGAAGGCGGCCCACACTGCCGACAGCAAGGTTACCAACAACACCAGGGCCAGAGTAAAACTAAAACTTTGCTTCAGTGGATCACGTAAATATACTAGTTCTTTGTATTGGGTAATAGCCGACTGCACACCATCCGCGAGTACGCTGACTCGCGCATCGATCGGATACAACATAAACAATACACGTGGGTCAACGGCAACACTTGATGGGTCTATTTGCACTGCGGCACGAATATGCAGTCCCAGATTATCGATAGGCGCCAGTCCCACGTAGTCATGTTTATCACGCACCTGTGACAGTATTGATCCGCCAGGTTTTTGAGGAATAATTGTCATGGTGTCAGCGCTTGATGAGGCAATCACCCGCCCGCTCTGAAATAACAGGGTAAGTTCGCTGGCACCACTCTGGTCGCGCAATTCATTCAGTCTGAACATGACAATTGCATTTGGCGTTTCCCGTAGTTCAGCGGCAATGGCTCGTGTCTGCTTGAGCTGGTCACGCATGCGCATATCCAGCGATGAGCGACTTAGCTCTAGCGAATCCTCCATGGCGCGTTCTATACGCACATCAAACCAACTATCGATACCTTTTTGCAAAAAACCTAACGAAAAATAGAAAACAATGGAGACGGGCACCAAGGCCATAACTACAAATATCACTACCAGTCTGACGGTTAGTTTCGAGCCAGTGGCGGCACGGCGATATTGGCGTACCAGGCGTACCACATCGATACCGATCAAGCCCACCAGCACAATGAGTCCCAGTACGTTGACTACCACCAGCATTACATGCATGCGCCCAAACTGGCTGGAATTTTCTGTTGCCGCACTCAGTAACCATAATGACCCAAGCATAAAAATGGCCATGATGATTACCGGCACCACGCTGGTCGACATGCGTCGTAGCCATACCAACAATTTACCCATAGTGGTCTGCCTGCGGCGTAGGGCAGTTAATCACAAGTCCCATGAATACCATCCGCTGTTTAACCACCACTCAGTGGAAATATAGGCCTTGAGTTGCATAGGTACGGGCAGGCTACCCAAGTCCAGGCGGGAGCGGGCTCGCACTTTGTAATGTTTTTCGGGTTGCAGCAAATGCGCATCGAGAATGGGTAACTGCTCAATTTTACCCAGAGCATTCAGAGCCGAATCTAACGTAAAGTAGATAAATTGGGAGCCGCTGTTAATGTTGCGTAATAAATATTGATCTGCCAGAGTGTGGTATTGAATTTCGTAGCGCTGTTCCAGAGTGGCCAGCACGTCGTCCCACAGATAGCGACTGGGTGTATAGACTTCGATGTCCAGAATGATGGCGAGCGTGATGCCATTATCCAGTGCCGTCAGTGCCTGTGGCGTGAGTTTTAGTTCCAGGTTCGCATTCAGGCGATAAATATTGCCGACTAATTCTGTTTTTGCATCATGCACGGTAAATAATGGGGTAGCAGCTTTTGCCGCTAGTGCAAGGCCGCTAAAAACAAGCAATACGGCTATCAAGCCGCAGCGCCTGTTTTTGGTGTTTATGCTGTTTTTTCCAAACATGCGTAATAAAATCCGTCCATGCCGTCGTTTCCCGTCAGCACTTGTTGCCCCGCCGTGACGGGCATTCCCCATGGTACGTTTATCATCTTGATCTGTGCATCCGATTGTCTGTCCACAAACGCTATTATTTGTCTGGCGTTTTCTTCAGGCAATACCGAACACGTCGCGTATACCAGCATACCGCTAGGTTTGAGCAAGGGCCAGATAGCATCCAGTATTTGTGCCTGCAATGTCGCCAGCTTTTTGATATCGGCTTCGCGGCGTAATATTTTGATATCAGGATGACGACGGATCACCCCGGTGGCTGAGCAAGGTGCATCCAAGAGAATACGGTCAAACGGCTGACCATCCCACCATGCTTTTGGCATGCTGGCATCGCCCACAATACACTGGGCGGTTTTCCCCAAACGTTGCAGGTTTTCCTCCACTCGTTGCAGACGGATGGCATCCACATCCACCGCTATCATTTCCACATCGGCTAGTTCCAACATGTGTGCAGTTTTACCGCCGGGTGCAGCGCAGACATCGAGCACACGCTGCCCTGGTTCCAGCGCCATCAAATAGGCGGCCTGCTGTGCGGCTTCGTCCTGCACCGACAGCCAGCCTTCGGCAAAACCCGGTAACGCCGTCACGTCCTGAGGGTGTTCGAGCTGAATGGCGCTCACTGTCAATTCGCTGCGACTGGCGGCAATCTCATTTTTTTTCAATAGCTGTAAATAGTCATTCGCGCTGATTTTTGCCGTATTGATGCGCAGACACATGGGGGGGCGCTGATTATTGGCCGTCAGTAACGCCTGCCAGTCTGTGGGCCAAGCTTTACGTAGCGCGTTGATTAACCATTGTGGGTGCGACCAGCGGCTCTCTTCTGTGGTATCTGCCTGCGCTGACAATTTTTCCTGCTGGCGCTGAAAGTTACGCAATACACCATTTACCATGCCTCGCGCCCAGACTTTTTTTAAGGTTATCGTAGCGGCTACGGTTTCTGACACGGCGGCATGATCCGGCACTCGCATATGCATCAGCTGATACAGGCCCAGTAATAACAGCGCCTGCACGTCGGCATCTTTTTCTTTCAACGGTTTTTTTAACAGGCTGGCAACCATGGCTGACAGGCGATGATATTCGCGCAGCACGCCGTAACACATCTCCTGAATCAGAGCACGATCACCACCCAGCGCAGGTGGCACGTCTTCCATGGCGCGGGACAGGGAGCGTCCATCGCGGGTGACCTGACTGAGAATGCGCGCCGCTGTGGCTCGTGGGTTTTGTATTGATGAGACCATCAGCGATGTGAGCCTGATTTGCAGCAGCTACTCAAGCTGAATGCCCAGCAGGCTGTGGGCATTGAGAAATTGTCCGGCATCCAGTGTCTTGCCGCCGGGTAATTGTAGTTGGTGTATGCGTAGCACACCGTCGCCAGTGGCCACGTCGATACCCTCACGAGATTCAGCCAGCACAGTGCCCGGTGTTGCATCGCTGGTCGCATCCATGACCTGGGCTAACCAGATGCGCAGATTTTTATCGTTAACACGGGTGAAAGCCACCGGCCAGGGATTAAAAGCGTGCACAGTGCGAGACAGCACCTGTGCCGACTGCGTCCAGTCGATTTGCGCCTCGGCTTTTTGCAGTTTCTCAGCATAATTGGCATCAGCATCGTTTTGTTTTTCCGGCACCGCAGTGCCATTGGCCAGCAGTCCCAGAGTATCGCACAGTGCTGTTGCGCCCAATGTGGCCAGTTTGTTGTGCAGGGTTTCAGCCGTATCGGTGTTTTCGATGGAACACACGACTTTGTGCAGCATGTCACCGGTATCCAGGCCCACATCCATTTGCATAATGGTGACGCCGGTTTGCTCGTCTCCCGCCAGAATTGCCCGCTGAATGGGTGCGGCACCGCGCCAGCGTGGCAGTAGTGAGGCATGCACATTGATACAACCCAGACGCGGCGCGACCAATACTGGCTTGGGCAGGATCAGCCCGTAGGCCACCACCACCAGTACATCGGCCTGCCAGTCTGCCAACGCCTGTTGGGTCTGCTCGTCACGTAGGCTCTCTGGCTGCAATACGGGCAAATCATGTTCCTGTGCCAGTGTTTTCACCGGACTGGCGGTGAGTTTGCGACCACGACCGGCGGGACGATCTGGCTGGGTGTACACCGCCAGCACTTCGTGCTCGGAATTCAACAATGCCTGCAAGCTGCTGGCCGCAAATGCCGGGGTACCGGCAAAAATGATTTTCAGGCCTTGAGCCACGGTGTTTCCTTCTTCATGTTTTGGCTTTCTATCGGCAGGGTTTGTGCCGTCACATCGTATGCTGACGCATTTTTTCCATTCTTTTGCGGATGCGGTTGCGTTTCATTTCCGAAAGATAATCTACAAACAGCTTGCCGTCGAGGTGATCCATTTCATGCTGAATACACACCGCCAGCAGGCCGTCCACCGTCAATTCCTGTGCATTTCCATCACGATCCAGATAACGCACGGTGATGTTTTTTGCGCGAGAGACCGGTTCATAAATGCCGGGTACGGATAGACAGCCTTCGTCCATTTTTTCATCACCACTGCGTGCAACGATTTCCGGATTGATGAAACATTTCGGTTGGCTTTTGTCTTCCGAAATATCGATAACGAGCACTCGTTTCAGCACGTTCACCTGTACCGCTGCCAAGCCAATGCCTGGCGCACTGTACATAGTCTCGAACATATCATCCACCAGCGTACGGATATTGTCATCCACTGACGTCACTGGCGCGGCTTTTTGACGTAATTTGGGATCGGGAAACTGTAAAATATTGAGTATAGACATGTGAACTCAGTCAAATTTGGGGTAACAGGCAAAAGATATGATAGTCGCTGCCGACATTATACTCAAAGCGACGAAAATTTAGGTGAATAGTGTGCGACCTGTTTTATTTCATGAACAGGCGAAATAACACGTAATAGCCAGACTATGTGCGAAGAGTTTTAACGCCGCCATGGAACAAGCAAGGCGCGTAATAACGCCTGAATCCTCATTGCTTTGAGTGCATACTTTGCAAAGCCTTGTAATATCAGCTGCGCTGCTTAAAAACACGCAAAAATGATACATTCAAATCAGGTTTAGTATTTGCGCTTATCCTGTTAATTTTAAAATGCTTTGCTGGAGTCTGGAATATGATTCGTCTACACTCGGGCAAACTGATAAACAGAGGGATCATCGTGTCGATGAAAGTATTATCTGTTAAAAAAAGCTGGGACTTCAAAAAACTTTTGAGCTTGATCCTTTTTGGTCTGTTCATCGCCGGCAGCGGCGGCGCACTGGCGGATACCGTCAAGCTCAAAGCCGACCATCCGGATAAATATACGGTGGTAAAGGGCGACACCCTTTGGGACATCTCCGCGCATTTTTTGCAAAGCCCATGGAAATGGCCGGAAGTATGGAGTTACAACCCGCAAATCGAAAATCCCCATCTTATTTATCCCGGTGATGTGGTGTATCTTGAGTACGATGCGCAGGGACGGCCGGTTTTACGTGTCAGCCGCGGTCAGGCAACAGTAAAAATGTCACCACAGGTACATGCCACCCGTGTCGACACCCCCATTGCGAGTATTCCTCTCAACGCCATTGAGCAATTTTTGGGTGAGCCGCGTGTGCTCAGCCAGCGCGAAATCGATAATGCCGGTTATGTGCTTGCTGGTAAGGATGCGCGTTTGATGTCTGGCTCTGGTGACCGTATTTATGCCCGTGGCCTGATTCCTGGTGAAGACCCTAACTCCACTTACGCCGTGTTGCGTATCGGCAAGCCCTACCGTAATCCGGGCGCCAAACCCGGCGATATTCTTGGCTATGAAGCCTTGCATGTCGCCGATGCGCGGGTAGAGGATTTCGGTGACCCATCCACCCTGCGCGTCAAAGACTCCACCCGCGAAACCTTGATGGGGGACCGTCTGATTCCGAAAAAGGCCTCGGGACTTGATCAGGCATTTATTCCTAAACCGCCAGAAACCCCGGTAGAAGGTCAGATTATTGCGGTCATTGACGGTGTTTCCCGCGTTGGTCAATTTCAAACGGTAGTGCTTAACCAGGGTGAGCAGGATGGTCTGGAAACCGGCCATGTACTGGCAGTATTCCGGGCGGGCACAGTTGTTCGTGATTACAATGCTAAAAAACGCGGCGAAGAAGTGACCTTGCCGGACCAGCGCGCCGGTATTGTGCTAGTGTATCGCACTTTTGACCGCGTCAGTTATGCTCTGGTGATGGAAGCCGCGCGCGACATGGCAGTGTATGATTACGTACGGAACCCGTAACGCTTTTCAAAACTAAACCTCAGCACTCGGCCCAGGGAGGGGGCTTGCTTTGGACATATTACATCATTCTTCGCGCTCCGCTGATGTTACGCCACTTCCTGCGTCGCATGCAGTTTCTGGCCTCGTCGCCCGCTTAGCTGCGTCCGACACCGACACTCTGCGGTACTGGCTTGCCCTGCTGTATGCTCCGGGAGTGGGTGCGATTCGTTTTTTGCGCATCCTCGAGCATGAGCCTGACCTAGCCCGTTTTTTTGAGGATCGTGGCAGCTCCCGCAACGAGTTGAACATCCCACTTAAACTACAGCGTTATCTGGCAAAGCCTAATTGGCAAGCCGTGGATGCTGCGCTGGCCTGGGCCGAAGACACTCATTGCCATATTATTGGCCTGCTTGACCCTCGCTATCCCGCGTTACTAAAAGAAATTCCCGATCCGCCCCCCGTTCTTTTTATACGTGGTGATATCGACCTGCTCACCCGACCCCAGCTAGCGATGGTCGGCAGTCGCAATCCCAGCGCCAGCGGCTCCCAGCTCGCCCATGATTTTGCGGCCTCATTAAGCCGCCATGGTTTGACAATTACCAGTGGCTTGGCACTGGGCATTGATGCTGCAAGCCATCAAGGCGCATTGAATGCTGATGGTAAAACCATTGCTGTAGCTGGCACTGGCCTGGATCGCGTTTATCCTGCCCGTCATCGGGAGCTGGGGCACCACATTGCCGAACAGGGAGCGCTGGTCAGCGAATTCCCGCCGGGCACACCGCCTATCGCCAGTAATTTCCCACGTCGTAATCGTATTATCAGCGGGCTTAGTCTGGGTACATTGGTAATCGAAGCCGCACTCAAAAGTGGTTCATTAATTACCGCACGGCTTGCTGCCGAACAAGGTCGTGAAGTGTTTGCCATCCCTGGCTCCATTCACAACCCATTGGCCAGAGGGTGTCATGCGCTCATTCAGCAAGGCGCCAAGCTAACCATAGAGGCCAGTGATATTCTCGAAGAACTTGCATCATTGGCCACTTTTGTTATCGAACATGAGTACACATCCACAGATTCCACACCTGTCGGTGAACATGTATTTTCTGAGCATCAGTTTCTTGAAAAGATGGGGTTCGAGCCCATATCTATTGATGCGTTGGTAGAACGTAGCGGATTGACGGCGGAGGCCGTTTCCTCCATGCTGTTGACACTGGAAATACAGGGAATTGTGGCCTCAACCGGCGGTCTGTATAGCCGGATGAATTGAGTGGAATTTTCAGTTCAGGTAATTGCCGCAACCATTAATCAGCAGCTAATTTTCATCGTGAAAATACGACATAATAAGTAGGTACTCATGAAAGAAGACGTACTCGATGTACTCATGTATCTCTTCGAGAATTATATGGATGAAGATATCGCCATGGAGGCGGATCCCGAAACCCTCAAAACTCAGCTTCGTGAAGCGGGTTTTCTTAGCACTGAAATCAACAAAGCCTTCACTTGGCTGGAAGATTTATCGGTGCTGCAAGAAGGCGCTGAAACGCATCCTTCGCATGGTGGGCACTCCATTCGTGTTTTCAGTCCAACAGAAGAAAAAAAACTGGGTGTGGAATGTCGGGGTTTTTTGATGTTTCTGGAACAGATGGGCGTGCTTAATGGCGCCAGCCGTGAATTGGTCATCGATCGTATCATGGCGCTGGAATCACTGGAAATTGATCTCGATCAGGTCAAATGGGTAGTACTGATGGTGTTATTCAACCAGCCGGGATTGGAAGAAGCCTTCACCTGGATGGAAAATATGGTGATGGAAGAATTCCGGCAGCCTCTGCATTAACACCCTCCAGCAGCCCTGCTGGTACCCACACATAATGGCTATTACTCATAATGCTTGGTACGAGGCTGTCATATATACTGCAAAAATCCGTTATAGAAGAGTATGATGAAGCCCCGGTTGTTTTCTGACACAGCGAACAGTGACACTGATACAGGTTTGGCAGCTCATCACTGACGGTAAATTCGGCCTTGCCACAAAGATATATTCCTTAGTCAAAAAGCAATGCTAGGCGATGCCTACCCTGCAAAATTGAGGTATTTTGCCCTTATACGAACACGATTTAATTGAAAATCTTTCCAATGCGGGCAAAGTAAAATCAGTACCCCCCCCCTCCACGTTTATTGCAGTCTCCAAAGCGGTGCTGTCACAAAATCAAGCTGCGAATGCGATTCCCGTAACGCGGTTTCTACCTGTTCCGGCTTGGCCGCTTGGGCGAAGATGAAGCCAAGATACGCAGCCCCTTCCGGTAGTGGCACCAGCTCGTAACCCTCGCGCACATAAATTTCGACGTCCAGAATATGTTTGACTTTGCGTGCCGCTGGGAGGCCTTCGACGCGGCGTAGGATACCGGCTTTGGGTATGGGGATCATTAATACACCGGCAGCACATGTTGTGGGTTGCGTGGGTAGTGGTTTGCCGATAGCTTGTGCGACAACCAGCTCTTCCAGCCCATGGCCGCTGCCTTGCTTTAATAGTTGTGCGCATTGGCCGCCGATGGTGCGGGCGGCCACCTCCAGTATTTTTGCTTCGCCGTTGTACAAGCGAAGTTCGGCGTGTATCGGGCCGTGTTTGAGTCCGTAGGCAGCACAAGCTTCGTGAACCCGTTGTGCGATGAGTGTTTGTTGTGTTTCGGGCAGACGCGAAGGAGTGATGTAGTAGGTTTCTTCAAAATAGGGGCCGTCCAGCGGGTCGGGTTTATCGAACAGCGCGAGTATTTGCAGCTTGCCGTTATGCAGCATGCCTTCCAGTGCGACCTCGATGCCGGGCAGGTAGTCTTCGGCCAGCAGGTAGCGACGTTCGTCTTCTTCGCTGCACCGGTTTTCGATGATGGCAGCGATGCGTTGTGCGGCGGAAATGGCTTGTTCGATGTTGTTGGCGCGAATTACCCCTTGGCTACCGGAGAGACTGAGGGGTTTGATGACACAAGGATAATTGAGTGTGTCGGCTTGCGTGGTGAGGTCGGCGTGCAAGTCGATACGGGTGAAGCCGGGTACGGGCACGCTGTGTTGTGCCAGTCGGGCGCGGGCCAGGTCTTTGCGATGGGTGAGTTGCACGGCATCTGGTGTGTTGTGCGGCAGGCCGAGTTTTTTTGCGATGCGGGCGGCAAGATTGACGGTGCTGTCGTCGGTGGCAATGATTCCGGTAAATGAGCGTTCATTGGCGGCGGTAAGCAGGATGTCGAGGGAATGTTCGGGGTGGGCGAGGTCGATGTGCAGGCCTTCCGCCACGGTGCTTACCAGTGAGTGTTCACTGGTAGAGGCAACGAGCACATCGACACCCAGAGATTGGGCGGCATTCAGATAAGGGGTAATGCGGTAGCTGCTGTGTGGCGCGATCAGTAGCAGACGGGGTGTAAGTTTGCTTTTAATCAGCCCTAGCCACCACTCGCACCACTACAGCCGCCACAGGAGCCGGAGCCACCAGTGGCCGCAAAGGCGTTTTTGAACACGAAACTGGCCCCCATGCCCTGTTGCACAAAATCAATTTCTACACCGTTGAGGAAGCTCAGGGCTATAGCGTCCACGTATAGAGTGAGGCCGTCCTGTTCGAGAATGGCGTCCTGTTCACCTGGTGCCTCGGAAAAGGTCATGCCGTAAGTCATACCGCCGCAGCCTCCACCGGAAACAAAGATGCGCACGCCGTTGATATCTTCTTCGCTTTTCAATAGTTCCACGAGTTTTTCGCGGGCTGCGGGCATCACTGTTATTTCGTCAGTAATAGTGGCTTTGTATTCGGGTAATGCGCTCATAATATGTGCTCCAGTGATTTGTCGTTCGGCTTCGTGGAGAAGTCATGGCATAATTTTAGCACTCCCAGCGGCGGAGAAATACGTGCATTCTAAGGGGGTTTATTGTATTGCTTGGTTTTAAATGCCTTCAAGGTCGCCCTGTTAATTTTTTATCGTCATGCTGGTGTAGGCCGATGTCCAGAAAGCCGTTGAAATCATTGGACCTCAGCTGTTGGAAGCTTTTTTCTGAGCCTTCTTACTTACACTTAAAACATGAATCAAGTGCCAAATTTATGAGTATTTTTCACCCACAATTCACATTTAAGCTGAGAAAGAGTAGAAGGACAACAATGATCTTTAGAGGTAGGTTGACATACGTGTTGATGGCGATGGTGTTACTGGCGATTGTAGCCAAGCCAGCGCTGGCGAACGAACTGGGTAAACATGACTCACCTTATCTGGCCATGCACGGTGATGATCCTGTGGAATGGTCTACGTGGTCGGCAGAGGTGCTGGCGCGCGCGAAAAAACAGAACAAGCTGCTGCTTGTGTCTGTTGGGTATTTTGCCTGCCACTGGTGCCACGTGATGCAACGTGAAACGTATCGTGACCCACAAGTTGCCAGATTGCTCAACGCGCATTTTATTTCTGTGAAGGTGGATCGCGAACTTAATCCAGCGTTGGATGCTTATCTTATTGATTTTGTGCGACGCACTCGCGGTGTTGCTGGTTGGCCACTGAATGTATTTCTCACCCCGGAGGGGCATCCTCTGGTTGGACTGACTTATTTACCAAAAGACCGATTTTTTACCTTACTTACTGATTTGCAAGAACAATGGCAACAGGTACCGGCACGTCTTGCGCAAACGGCTGCCAGAGCTGTTATGGCGATAAGGGACGAGCCGGTTAAGCCTGATTCGGTACTAAAACCCGGCGATGGTCAACGGTACGAAGCGGTACTGGTGCAACAGGCATTGCAACTGGGTGACGAAATGGATGGTGGTTTCGGTGAGCAAAGCAAGTTTCCCATGGCGCCGCAGCTTGATGCGTTACTTAGCGCTTATGAGCGTAACTCCATGCCGTCATTAAAAGCTTTTTTAACCTTGACGCTTGATCGTATGGCCACGCAGGGGATGCGTGATCATTTGGGGGGTGGTTTTTATCGTTACACCACAGATCCTGGTTGGCAAACACCACACTTTGAAAAAATGCTGTACGACAATGCATTGTTGTCCAGTGTGTATTTACGTGCCGCAAAAATATTCAAACGGGCAGATTATGAAGCCGTTGCCCGCGACACTCTTGACTTCATGTTAGATAACATGCGTGGGCCACAGGGTGCGCTGGTCGCCAGTTTTTCTGCTGTGGATGCTGATAGCGAGGAAGGGGGTTATTACCTGTGGGAAAACGAAACATTGTTGGAGGTTTTGACGCGCGAAGAATACCGTTTGATTAAGATGATGTGGGGATTGGAAGGACATGCCGATTTTGCAGTGGGGTATTTGCCACGTGTACAGATGCCATTGAATGAGGTCGCAAGACAACTGAAAATAAACAGAGACTTGGCGCAAAAATATTATCAGTCTGCGCGTGAAAAATTATTGAATGTGCGTGCCCGCCGAAATTTGCCGGTAGACGATAAGCTGCTGGCGGCCTGGAATGGGTTGGCATTGACCGCGTTGGTTGAAGCGGCGAAATTGCCGGATGGTGAAAAATATCGAAGAGCCGCAAAAGACGTGCGTGATTATTTGCTCAATATCTTGTGGGATGGTCGACGCCTGTTACGTGCCAAAGGGAGGCGTGGTGAGCTGGGTCAGGCTGGGCTGGAAGATTATGTTTTCGCGGCACAGGGTTTGTTGGCCTGGGCAGGGCTCACCAATAATAATGATGATGATTTCCAGTTAGCTGTGCGTTGGGTGAATGATGCCTGGCGACGTTTTTATCGTGACACAGGTTGGTTGTTATCCGATCAAACTTTGTTGCCCAGTAGTTTTGGCGTAGCGATTCTGGATGAAAGCCCATTGCCGTCACCGTCGAGCACCTTGTTGAAACTTTCATTGGCAATAGCGCAACGTCGTGGCGATGACACGTTAATGGCACGTACCAAACAGGTGCTGGCAGCAGGGCATACGCAGTTGCAGCAAGTCGCATTTGATTATCCTTCGCAGGTTATGTTGCTTGCAGAGTGGGATTTAACAAAACCCTAAGAAACGTGTATGAAATAACTTCCCTGTTTGGTGCCTGGATTTAGTGCGCCAAACAGGGAGGTTATTTCGTGCGCGTTCCTAAACAAAAATGTGTTTCAGGCTAACGTAAAGTAGCAATGTCTGCAGACACAATGTCAGCGGAAGCTTGAAACGCGGCTTGCTCGTCGGTGTTGAGCTGCAATTCAATAATGTCAATGAGCCCCGTTTCCGTTAGCACCGCCGGTACACCCATGGCGATGTCGTGCTGCCCGTATTCGCCATCCAATACACTTACACAGGGCAGGATGCGGCGACGGTTATGGCTGATGGCATCTACCATGGTAGCGACGGCAGCGGCAGGGGAGTCATAGGCGCTGGAGTGTTGTTTCAGGGCGAGGATTTCTCCACCACCGTGCCGGGTGCGCTGATTGATCTGGCGAATTTTTTCTTCGCTCAAGAAATGGGTGATGGGAATACCTGCGATATCGGTAAAACGCGGCAGCGGCACCATGGCGTCACCGTGTCCGCCTAGCACCAGAGCGGAAATATCTTTTACCGAATAACCGGTTTCGAGAGCGATGAAGCTGGTCATTCGTGCTGTGTCCAGTGCGCCGGACTGACCAAACACTCGTTGGCGAGGCCAACCGGATTTTTGCCAAGCATACCAGGTGAGCACATCCACCGGATTGGTGACCATGATAAGCATGGCGTTGGGGGCGTATTTGAGTGCGTCGGCAACAATTTTGTCGATAATGGAAAGGTTGGTTTCCAGCACGTCGGAACGTGACATGCCCGGCTTACGTGGAATACCGGCGGTGACGATGATGATGTCTGCATCGGCGATGCTTGCAGGATCGGTGGCACCTGTGACGCGTGTATCAAAGCGTAACAGCGAAGCGGATTCCTGAATATCCAATGCCACGCCCTGCGGCATGCCGTCGTGGATGTCCAGCAACACGAGCTCCCGGCAGAGTTCTTCCTTGGCGAGAATTTGTGCGGTGGATTCGCCGACCCGACCGGCACCGATGATGGCAATTTTATTCATCAAGAGCCTCCTTTTTGGGATTGTTATCTGGATACTCTAACAATAGACCACGAGTTTATGGGCACGTTTCATGGGTGTTTTTCAGAAAGGGTTTTCCTTACGGGTATATGACAAAAAAGTGACAAACGGAAAAGTCATTGCTAAGCATATCTATGTATTCGGTTCAGGATAATCATGTGTATACCCGTAGCGATTGAGATTTAGGTTTTATTGCACGCCCTCTTCATTCCATGGCGGCGTTGAAATTCCTCGCAATAGTCCGGCTATTACTCGTCATTTCGCCTCGCCATGAAATGAATATGACGCACATTAAAGGCCTAAATCTCAAACGCCACGGGTATAGACTGGGTGATTTGCATATTTTATGGTGCGTTATCGCCTGGGAGTGAAGGGGGAATTGTAAAAGAATGTCGTTGCTTCGAGACTAAAAAGTAAAATTCATTCCCACTACTGTGCCTCTGTCGATATTTTCCACGCCTATTCCTTTGGTGAAATCGGCGCGAATCCGGCGGTACTTCAGGTAAATGTTTGCCGTGGGCAATAATTCGTAGCTTACACCCATGCCGAATTCGTGCAGGTTTTCGGCATCCAGGGTGGTGGTGATGCTTGGTGCATAAAACAGGTTGGCGATGAGGGACAGGCGTTGCAAGCTGGGCAGTTTGTAGCGTAACTGCCCGCCCAAGGCTATGGCAGCACCACTGGAGTCTGTGTCGTCGTGTTTTAGGTAATAAAAGCGCGGTCCCACACCCAGTTCCAGTCCCGGCGTTTTGCTGCCAGCCACATCGATAACTTGCAGGTCGATATTGGCTACGATGTTGCCATCCTCATTGTACAGAATGCCAGTTGTCATTTCCGTGCGACCAAAGGTGGAGCCGCCGATAAGAGTGATATAGGAAAAGCGGGCACTGTCCTGTTTCAGATTGATGTCGATGCGCTGGGCGCTGACGGTGGTGCTGAGCAGGATGAGTGAAAATGTGGCCAAGATGCGTGCGGACACGGGCAGCTCCTTTATTTATGTTTAAGAATCATTGATGACAAACAGCTTGTTCATTGACGTATATGTCTTGACGAGAGTTCCGCCTGGGAAGTCTTCGTGGCTTTCAGGTGCGGGATTATACGCCAGTTATGCGTTACTACAGAACATAAAAAAGCCCGGGAGTTCCGGGCTTTTTCAGATGCTGCTTTGCAATACATAAAGGCCAGGGTTATTTGATCTTGGCTTCCTTGTACATCACATGCTTGCGTACCACGGGATCAAATTTCTTGATCTCCATTTTCTCAGGCATGGTGCGTTTGTTTTTGTCAGTGGTGTAAAAGTGACCGGTACCGGCACTGGAAACGAGTCTGATTTTGTCGCGCATAGTATTTTCTCCCTAGACCTTTTCGCCACGGTTACGCATTTCGGCCAATACGCTATCGATGCCTTTTTTATCGATAATACGCATGCCGCTTGCGGTAACACGCAGTTTCACGAAACGGTTTTCGCTTTCCACCCAGAAACGGTGAGAATGAAGGTTGGGCAGGAAACGACGACGCGTCTTGTTATGCGCGTGCGAAACGTTGTTGCCAGTGGTGGGGCGTTTACCCGTCACCTGACAGACTTTGGCCATGATCGATCTCCAAAAAATCGTAAAATTCAGCAAATATTGAGTAAAATACGCATCGTGCGGGCAGATGCCCGGCCGCGAGAACGGCGCATTAGAGCAGATTTAGGCCAGTGAGTCTAGTTTTTCGCACAAATCGCGCGCTGTCACGCGGTGCATCGGGGAGGGTATAATGCGTGCCCATTGATTTTCAGTAGAGGATTTTTTATGCGCCCCAGTGGACGTTCCCCCGATCAGCTTCGCCCGATTAAATTTACCCGCAATTACACCAAGCATGCTGAAGGTTCAGTATTGGTGGAATTTGGTGACACCAAAGTGCTATGCACCGCGACGGTGGAAGACCGTATTCCTCGCTGGCTGAAAGGCAAAGGCCAGGGTTGGGTTACTGCGGAATATGGCATGTTGCCACGTTCCACTGGTAGCCGCATGGGCCGTGAGGCTGCGCGTGGTAAGCAAGGTGGGCGCACCATGGAAATCCAGCGTCTTATTGCCCGTTCACTACGTGCGGTGGTGAATCTGGAAGCCCTGGGTGAACGTAATATCATCGTGGATTGCGATGTCATTCAGGCCGATGGCGGCACTCGTACTGCGTCCATCACTGGTGGTTTTGTGGCCCTGGCCGATGCCATGCAGCATCTGCTGGATGCAGGCAAAGTCAAGAAAAACCCTATTATCGGCCAAGTGGCCTCGGTTTCGGTGGGCATCTACAACGGTATCCCTGTGTTGGATCTGGATTATGATGAAGATTCCAATGCCGAGACGGATATGAATGTGGTGATGAATGACGCAGGTGCTTTCATTGAAGTACAGGGTACTGCCGAGGGACACGCCTTTCGTCAGGAAGAGTTGGACGCCATGTTGAGTTTGGCGAAAACGGGCATCGCACAGCTGATCGATCATCAGAAAGACGTGCCGCCAGCGTGAGCAGCAAAATCCTTCCCGGAAAAATAGTGCTGGCTAGCAGCAACGTAGGTAAGTTGCGCGAGATCAATCAGCTCATCGGTGGTTTGGGCATGGAGGCAGTACCGCAGTCTGATTTCGACGTGCCCGATGCGGACGAGACGGGCCTGACGTTTGTGGAAAACGCCATTCTCAAGGCGCGCCATGCTGCGCATCTTACCGGTCTGCCTGCGGTTGCCGATGATTCCGGGTTGGAAGTGGATGCGCTTGATGGTGCGCCTGGTATCTATTCCTCCCGCTTTGCCGGGGTGGGTGCCAGTGACGCCGATAATGTGCAAAAGCTGCTGGTGGAATTGAAAGCGGTTTCTGAGGATCAGCGTACGGCGCGTTTTCAATGTCTGATGGTGTTTATGGCCCATGCTGAAGACCCGACGCCGTTGATATGTCAGGGCAGTTGGGAAGGTCGGATATTATTTGTGCCGCAGGGTGAAAATGGCTTTGGTTATGATCCGCTGTTCTGGGTGCCCGGTGAGCAGTGTGCGGCGGCGGAGTTATCATCCGAGGTGAAAAACCGCCTCAGTCACCGTGGTCAGGCTTTGCAAAAATTATTGTCGGCACTGAAAACCAATGTATAGCGGGTGGTTGATATCAGTCAAACAAACCTGCCTGAAACAGCAATAAACCTACAGCAGTGAGTGCAGAGCCGATCATGATGGTGACGATTAACAAGGCAATAAAGGGACGCATAATGTGTGGTTTCAGCTGTCAAAGTGGTTGTCGGGTTGAGTGATGTGCAGAGGGGTGTTGCAGGCAGGGCAGTAAGTCCATTTAGGTAATTCGTCTTTGCTTTCCAGTTTGATGGTGATCTTCTCGTTGCAAGCAGGGCAGGTGCCGCTGATATGATCGCGCATCCAGCACATCTGGTAGGTTATGTAACTGATCACTGGTCCGGCGATGAAGAAACCGGGTACCAGCACGAAGTGGACGATGGGAATGAAGATGGTGATGCCTGCCAGAAGCCAGAAGAGGCCTAGCCGTTGCAAGGCGCGTTTAAGGCGATCTCCCTGATCGAACCAAGTGGTCTGCATTTGGCCTGATGTGGTTTTACCATCATTATTTTTGATGGAGGCAGGAGTATTTTCGATGTTAGGCATGACGGATGGCAGTTTGACTTTGTGACTGGCTGAAATCAACCGTTCGTGTAGAAAATTGATTCATTCACCTTGAGCCGCTACCTGCTGGGCTACGGTGAGCATCTTTGTATAAAGTGAAGGAAGCGCGGGCTCCGCGCAAAAATGATGTTCAAAACCCTGAAAATAACGGGTCTTGGTGTTGCGGCATTGCTGGGTTTGCTGCTGTTACTTGTGGCGGCGATTTTGTTGCTGGTTGACCCTAATGATTATCGGGATGATATTACCGCCGCGGTACAGGACGTAACGGGCCGTGAGCTGAGCATTGAAGGTGATTTGAGTTTGTCATTGTTTCCCTGGCTGGGGCTGAGTCTGGGTGAAACGCGGCTTGGCAATGCAAGCGCTTTTTCAGGAGAGGGTTCAAGTAAAGATTTTGCTCGCGTGGAATCGGTGGACATTAATGTGAAATTGTTGCCGCTGCTGCAACAGCGCCTGGAAATGAAAACCTTGCATCTGCGTGGTCTACGGGTGAAGTTGATCCGATCTGCAGATGGCCGCAGCAACTGGGATGACCTGCTGGCTGCGCCTGTCGCTGATGATAATCAGTCAACAAAACCTCCTGCGGGAGAGGCGGAAAGCAAACCTGCGCTGATGTTGGCTATCGGAGGTGTCAACATCGAAGATGCGCAGTTTATCTGGGATGATCAGCAGGCTGGTCAGCGCATTGAGGTGGATCAGTTTTTCCTGCGTACGGGTTCCATTGTGCCAGGAGCACCTATTGATATTCAGTTGCGCTCCCAGCTCAACGTATCGGAGCCCACCTTGCAAACACCGATTGAATTAAAAACGCTATTGACATTTGACTTGACGGAGCAGCGATATCGTCTGGACGGATTGGATGTTTCTTTGAATATACAAAGCAAGCTGCTGCCCGTGTCACCACTGAATGTACGTCTCAAGGGAAATGTGGACGCTGATATTGCACGACAACAAGTGCAGTTTGCCGGTTTGCGATTACAAACCCTGGGTCTTACAGCCAATGCTGAATTAAACATCCAGAAAATTCTGTCGGCACCTCAGGCTGAAGGAATGTTATCGTTAGCCCGGTTTTCGCCGCGCGAACTAACAAAGATGCTGGTGATTGAGTTACCAGAATCAACCGATACCTCGGTGTTGAACAAAGCGGCATTGAGCCTGGATTTTGTCGGTTCGCCAGATGCGGTAAAGGTGTCCAGATTGGATGTCGTGCTGGATGATTCACAATTGACTGGTCGCTTGAGTGTTGAAAACTTTTCCCAACCAGCCGTGCGTTTTGATTTAAAACTTGATGGTATTGATATTGATCGTTATTTGCCTCCGGCAACCACACAACCATCGCCAGATTCCGCAGGTACAGCGGCAGAACCTACCCAGTTACCATTAGATCTATTGCGTGGATTGGATGTGAAAGGTGAATTGCGTGCAGGTAAATTCAAACTGGCTAATGCCCGTTTGACAGACATTGTGTTGGGCGTTACCGCCAAAAAAGGAACAATTCAATTGTTACCGTTACTGGCTGATTTGTATCAGGGGCAATATCGCGGACATATAGTGTTTGATGTACGCAAAGAAATACCCAGTATTTCCGCCGATGAAAAAGTCAGCGCCGTACAAGTTGGGCCGTTATTGAAAGACGTGTTAGGGGAGGACAAGGTTTCCGGCACTGTCAATCTGGCGGCAAAAATAACCACTGCCGGCATCACGCCCGAAATCATTAGCAAAAACCTGAATGGCACGGCGAATTTCGATTTTAGTGATGGCGCAGTAAAAGGCGTCAATCTTGGCCAGATGATCCGTGAAGCCTACGCGACAATTAAACAGAAACCGGCACCTGAAAAAACAGCGAATCAAACGGACTTTGCACAAATGTCAGGTAGTGTGAATATTCGTAACGGTGTCGTGCATAATCAGGATTTGCAAATCAAATCACCCATGCTGCGCGTAGCAGGCAAGGGGCGTGTGGATTTGCCCAAACAGCGTATCGATTATTTGTTAAACACCTTCATTGTGGAAACCGATCAAGGTCAGGGTGGCAAGGATGTGTCGGAGCTGAACTCACTACCTATTCCTGTCAAAGTGAGCGGCACATTTGCTGAGCCAAAATTCAAACTGGATCTTGCCCCAGTGTTGAAAGCCAAGACAAAGGCAGAGCTTGAACGTCAAAAAGACAAACTGAAAGAAGAAGCCAAGAAGAAATTAGAAGAAGAAAAGGCTAGAGCAAAAAAGAAAATGGAAAAAAAATTAAAAGAAAAACTCGATAGGTTGTTTCGCTAGTGTCAAAAAACCTGTTTTTTTCCCGGTCCGTATTAACGTGGTTTGATAGATATGGCCGAAAACATTTGCCTTGGCAGCAGGATCGTTCGTCGTACCGAGTATGGGTATCAGAAATTATGTTGCAACAGACACAAGTGGCAACGGTGATTCCGTATTTTGAAGCCTTTATGGCGCGTTTCCCGCGGCTGCACGACTTGGCTGATGCACCGCTGGATACTGTGCTGGCGCGATGGTCGGGGCTGGGTTATTACGCTCGTGCACGGAATCTACACAAGACGGCGCAAATAATACGTGATCAATACAGCGGCATTTTTCCTACGAACTTTGTTGACGTGCTGGCACTGCCGGGCATCGGTCGTTCTACTGCTGGGGCGGTTTTGTCGCTGGCGCTGAATCAGCATCACGCCATACTGGATGGTAATGTGAAGCGTGTGTTGGCACGGGTGTTTGCGGTGGATGGTTGGCCGGGAAAATCATCTGTAGCTGAGCTGTTGTGGCAGCACTCTGAGCGACTGACACCTAAAAAACGTGTAGCGGACTTTAATCAGGCAATGATGGATTTGGGTGCGGGTATTTGTACGCGGTCTCGACCGCAGTGTGAGCTTTGCCCATTACAACGAGATTGTGTTGCTTTTTCTACACAGCGACAAACAGACTATCCGGGTAAAAAACCCAAAAAAACAATACCCGTACGTAGAACACAAATGCTGTTGTTGAGCAATGCCAATAATGAAGTGTTGTTGCAGCGTCGCCCGCCTGTGGGTATTTGGGGAGGGTTGTTAAGCTTGCCAGAAATACCCATGGATGATGATGTGTCGCCATGGTGTGAAAAACATCTGGGTTTTGCTATCGAAGAACAAGCCCGTTGGCCAGTGGTGCGACACACTTTTAGTCATTTTCATTTGGATATCAGCCCGGTGTTGATTGCGCCGATGAATGCCGCAGGCAACAATATTCACACAATGTCAGTGATGGAAGGTGCTGAATGGGTCTGGTATAAAGGCTGCGTTGATGTCGGTGGGTTGCCTGCACCGGTTGTGCGACTGTTGTCGAAAATGAAGGAAGGCGCTGTTCCAGGCTAGGGGGCAGTAACCCGGTTGATGTACTCCAGGCCCTGCACACGATGACTTGCAGGGCCTGAAGGCATCTATAAGTGCCGACTGTAATTACCGTGTTCGGCGCCAGCCATCAGATCACGAAAATCCTCCCCTCGTAGATGCAGTAGCTGGGCATGGTCGCCAGCCTCAAAATAAACATCATCACACTCGGCCAAGCGGCGATCCACCGCAACATCAATACCATAAGCCTCACCTAACGGTGGAATGGCACCTAATTCGCAGTCGACAAAAATATCCGCCAGTTCTTCCTCGGTAGCCAGTTCCAGACGGCGATCCAATTGCTCATCCAGGAGGGAAAATTCTACCTCATGGCTGGCTGGCACCACCACCATAAGGTAACCACGATAGTCTTCCGTCATCACACATTTGGCAAGTTTATCACCGGACACATGTGCCGCCTCTGCGGTCTCCAGGCTGCTGCTGGTATGTATGTGAGGTATCACTTCATACTCCACACCCCAGCGATTAAGATACTCCCGTAATGTTGTTGCTACTGTCATGAGAATCTCCCCCTGTTTTACCCGTTGTTGATTAAGCTATATAGACGAGCACAGCAGCTTTGTACAGGCCTAGCAGCAAAACATTTGCTGCATTAATATGAATGTTTCCGCTAAAATTCCCCGTCATGATTTTGGCAAAAATAGACACATTGGAGGCACCAATGCAGTGCGTTATTTACAAGGGCAACAAAAAAATCGACCACTATCTATATGTCGAAAAAGAAGATGACTTCTCCCGCGTGCCGCAAGCCTTGTTGGATATGCTGGGATGTTTGGAGTTGGTTATCAGTTTGGAATTATCCGTCAAGCGCCAACTGGCCCAGGCAGATGTAGGTGATGTCATGCGACAATTAGCCGAGCAAGGTTATTATTTTCAAATGCCCCCCAAGACGGGCGAAGAGTTATTGAATCAAGGCATTATCAACTGAAAATCCGCAATTGCTACAGAAACACCGTTCACCATAATTTCGATTTTATGAGCACCAGGATAATACACCCGTGTTGTGATTTTTTTTATGGCATGATTTTTTGTCCCGCTCAACAATTCTCCTGGCTGCAGCATAATCGATCGCCATTTAAACACTTTGGGTGATGTGCTGCCATTCGCTTTTTGATGGTGTACTACGTAATCCACCATTAATTGTTGCTCATGCTTTGCTTTGGAGGTTAAAGACAATTCAAACTGTAATTTGCTACCCAAAATGACTTTTGGCGTTAATATCTGTAAAAATATGTTACGGATTTTTGGCGGCTCAAAGCCCAATACTTTGAGTGTTTTTTTATGCCCGGACTTAAGCAGGCTGCGGCAGGCGTGCCGTACCAGTCGCGTGCGGTCTTTATTCGCATCTTTCATCCAGCGGGCAGCAACATCGGCCACCACATCAGGGTGGTCTTTGGCAATATCATTCAGGTTATTAGCCACTGAGCGGCGTACGTATTCTTCCGGGTCATCTTTTAATTTTTCCAACAAGGCAATCACCGGCGCGGGATTTTCCACAAAAGATGGTAAACACATGGCCCAGGGTAAACGTGGGCGTGTACCCTCCGATACCAGACGCCGTACATGATAATTTTCATCGTTTGCCCATGTATGCAATACCGTCATAGTTTCATCTTGCGCAACCAGCAAAAAGAAACGAATATCAAATTCTGCACTGAAACGTTTGGTCATTTCTTTTAACAAGTCCATCGAGCGCACAAAATCATCTTGGCCTTGCAGAGCAACATAATGGGTCATGGGCATCATTGCCCATCCGCCAATGCCTTCTTTTTCGACGCCCAAGTCAGCGATGTCACGGCCATCCACAGGATACAAACTGGCCAGCATGATTTCTCCCGCATGCCGATAATCATCGGGCAGATATTGGATCATTGCCTGGGTAATTTGCTGGGAACGCGCCTTCAGTTCCAGCGTCTGCAGATTTTTTATCGCTGCGCGAACAAATTGTTTATCATCGAATGCGGGCCAGTGCTGTTTAAAGTGTACCGCCATGCCGCGGACCATGGATGAATTGAACACATTTTTAAGCGCTTCCGGCATTGTGACTTTCTTTTATGATTTTATGCATTTTGCCGCAAAATTGTTTGATAAAAAAGATTTAAAATAAACGCATAAAAAAACCGGTCATTGACCGGTTTTTTACAGAAACACAATAAAAATCACATACCGGCCGGTAATGCTGGTGATAAGCCACTCTCTTGGGTTTCATTTGAATTCAAACTCAGTTTATATTTCCCATCCATGCCGGTAAGGCGATAAACCATGATGCCATGAGAAAACCCTTTGGGACGCAGTTCCTGTTTGCCATTAGTCAAAACTTGAAACTCTCCCCCCATAAAAGTGGCTTCTGAGATCAGAATTTCACCACCTTTCGCATGCGCTTCGATGGAAGCCGTCAAACTCACTTCCTTGCCAATGACACTGAAACTTGCATGTTTATCGGAGCCCACATTACCTACCATCACTTCACCGGTATTCACGCCAATACCTAACTGCAATTCCGGCAAACGTTGTGCCTGATTACGCTCATTGACTTCATGCATGGCCAGCTGCATTGATAATGCACAAGCCAGTGCGCGCTCAGCGTCACCACTACGCGTTTTCGGCACACCAAAAGTCACCAGCATTTCATCACCCATGAGTTTATCGATGGTGCCTTTAAATTTATTCACCACCTCAATCATCACATCGTAATAATTATTCAGTACAGTGAGCACATGTTCGGGGCTCAAACGTTCGGTCACTTTTGAAAAACCACGAATATTGGCAAATAATAAAGTGACCTCTGCAAGTTCTCCGCCAATTTTGCTGCCTTTCGGTGAAGACACTAGGTTACGCACGACATCTTCAGTGACATAGCGACCAAATAAATTCAGCAACAGTTTGTTGCGTCGCTTAGCGTCTTCTGAAAGCGCAAAAACCTTTTTATTCGCAGTAACGACACTTAATTGCGTTTTTACTCGTGCCTGCAACACCTTTGCATCGATTGGTTTGGTCACATAATCATTGGCTCCCAGTTCCAGCAATTCAACAACCTTGTCGCTATCGCTCAGTGCTGAAACCATGATGACAGGCAGGTCTGACATGGAATAATGATTGCGTATTTCCCGAAGTACTTCGACCCCGTCGATTCCGGGCATCATGACATCGAGCAACACCAGATCAAATGTGTCTCTCCTGATTTTATGCAAGGCATCCTTACCATCACTGGCCAACGTCACCTTGTGTCCTTTGCGAGTGACAATGCGTTCGATAACACCCCGGTTCAAGGCATCATCGTCCACTGCCAGAATATTGCAGCTTTTGCTCATAATAATTTCTCTTCCTTTAGTTCAGAAAAAAATCAGCAACAATTCATAGGCAGGGCGCTACAGGCAGTTCTGACACACGAGAGTTTCGACAAAGTCAAAGCCGTCAGGTCCGTGTCCCACATAAATCATTGCTTGTGTGCAGAGCTATCGACCTGAAATTAAATTTATTAAGGCATAAAAAAGGCCGGTCATCCGACCGGCCTTTTTAAACACAAAATCAAAATTCCGTTTACAATTTATCAGCATTTTCCGCTAGATATTCGGCCACACCATCCGGAGTGTCCTTCATACCTTTTTCACCTTCCTTCCAGTTGGCCGGACAGACTTCACCGTGCTCTTCGTGGAATTGCAAGGCGTCAATCATGCGCAACATTTCATCAATATTGCGGCCCAAAGGTAAATCATTAACCACCTGATGGCGCACCACACCTTCTTTATCAATGAGGAAAGAGCCTCGGAAGGCTACTGCGCCGTCAGGAGTTTCCACGTCATAAGCTTTGCAAATACCGTGGGTCATGTCCGCAATCAGGGCGTAACCTACAGGGCCAATACCACCTTTGTTAATCGGGGTATTACGCCAGGCGTTATGCGTGAAGTGAGAATCAATGGAAACCCCAATCACTTCCACGCCGCGTTTTTTAAACTCATCAAGGCGATGATCAAAAGCAATCAGCTCGGAAGGGCAAACAAAAGTAAAATCCAGTGGGTAGAAAAACACTACCGCCAGCTTGCCTGCGGTGGTGCTGGAAAAGTTGAATTCATCAACAATTGAACCATCGCCAAGTACGGCGGGGGCTGTAAAATCTGGTGCCTTGCGGCCTACGAGAACTCCCATGAGAACACCCTCAATTTTTGTCTTTGTTTTTTCGAAGTAAACAAAGACGTTGTTAGAAACAATACCTGGATCCTGCAAGAGCTCGTGCTGAGTGAGTGCGAGCGCTTGTAGGATTCAGATAATATGTGGAACCGCCAATAAAATCATTGCGTACAATGTGTGTATTTACGAGCGAGAGAACCCAAGTCTACCATCCACGGCCAAGCCTGGAAAAGATCTAATTTTTCCGTAACAATTCAGTTTACTTTTGAGCCACCCAAGGACTGCGCCAAAAGTATTCATTATCCTAAATTAATCCGTTAAACCGTAGCGAGGGCCTAAGGCACAGAACCTAAAGCCTTTTTCAGAACATGTTGAATTCACCGTATGGGTGATACGCCTTCGTCCAAAATAATCTGAAAAAACACTTTATTTTCTGTGCCTTAGGCCCTCGCTACGGTTTAATTTAGGTTTATACATGTGTAAACTCCGCGCTTTCCCCTTGTTGTTCCCGAAAAAATCAAAAGTGATCTGAATAATTACCGCGTGTTTAAAAATGACACTGAGATTGTTATATTTTTCTTTGTGGCAGTCATTTTGATGCTTGGCTGATTTTCCAGCAACGGTGAATTTTGGCATTGCGCTCAAAATCTTTTGGAAGGGTGTCCGCAGTTATATCTTCCACGTCCAGCCCGACCAGCCCTTGTATATCCATTTTAAAACGCCGGAAATTATTGGAAAAAACCAGCACTCCATCTGGCTCTAGTAGAGCTGCGGCTTTTTGGATCAGCTCCACATGATCACGCTGAATATCAAAATTTTCTTCCATGCGTTTGGAGTTGGAAAAGGTGGGCGGATCGAGAAAAATCACTCCGAAACGAAGGCCGCGTAACAGAGCCTTGTCAATCCACAACAGGCAATCCTCTTGCACCATTTGATGCGCTTCACCACGGATACCGTTGAGTGCCATGTTGCGTGTTGCCCAATCAAGATAAGTGCGCGACATGTCCACCGTGGTGGTGGCAACCGCTCCACCCAGGGCAGCATGCACGGTGGCAACCCCGGTGTAGGCAAACAGATTCAAAAACGAGCGACCTGCCGCCAGTTCGCCTAATAAACTACGGGTAATGCGATGATCAAGAAATAGTCCCGTGTCGAGATAGTCTTCAAAGTTCACCCATAACCGGCATGCTCCTTCCCGCACCTCATGAAAACGGCGTGCCGTGTTCTGTTTTTCGTATTGATTGCTGCCGCGCTGGCGCTCTCGGGTTTTTAATATCACCTGTGCCTCGGGCACTTCAAACACCTGCGGCAGTACGGCTAACACCTGTTCACGGCGTGCATGTACCTTGCGTATATCAATGGATGCAGGTGCGGCGTATTCCTGCACGATAATCCAGTGCCCGGCTTCCTGAGTACTTTGTGTCGAGGCCACTGTTTCGTATACATCAACGGCAAAGGCATATTCCGGCATATCGGCATCATAGGCGCGATAACAACTGATGGACTGCTGCTTGCGCCAGCGCGATAACTGCTTGAGATTCTTGCGTAACCGGTTGGCAAACATCTGTGCGCCCGGTTCATCAGCACGATCACCGCGTTCCTTCATAAACCAGCGCTCGTTCAATTCGAAGCGCAAAAGCTTACACTCCAACGCACCGTTATAGAGCGTGTTGATGTGTCGCGCGCGAATGCCGAGACACTTGCCCAGCTCCGCGTCGCTGGTGATCAGCGTTGCACGCCAGCCGACGTATTGCATCTTCAGGCAGTCGCCCAGTTCTTTGTACAGCGGTTTGAGTTCCTCGTGCTCGCCCAGCCGCTCGCCGTAGGGCGGATTGACCGCAACCAGCCCCGCCGGACCTTCCGGTGCGGGCGCACAATCCTTGATAGCACGTTGGGAAAATTCGATGTAGTCGGCAAGCCCTGCATGAGCGGCATTGTCCTGCGCCGCCTCGATGGCTTGACTACTGGCATCAAAACCACGAATCACCGGCAGTTTGGTCAGACCTTTGTCGCGACGTTTGCGGGCATCGGTCAGCAATGCGGACCAAAGGTCGGCGTCGTGCCCCTTCCAGCCGGAAAACCCCCAGTACGGTCGATCAATGCCCGGTGCAATATCCGCAGCAACCATCGCTGCCTCAATGGGCAGAGTGCCGGAACCACACATGGGGTCCACCAGTCCGCCACCTTGCCGGGCGATCTCCGCCCAGCCTGCACGCTGCAAAATACCGGCGGCCAGATTTTCCTTCAGTGGCGCCACCGCACCTTCGAGGCGATAACCACGGCGATGCAGACTGTCACCGGAAAGGTCGATATTCACCGTGGCCTTGTCACGAAACAGGAACACGTTAATACGCAAATCCGGCGTATCACGATCCACCGAAGGGCGCTCGCCGGTCTCGTGACGAAAGCGGTCTACAATGGCATCTTTGACTTTTTGCGCACCGAACTGAGTGTGAGTGATTTCTGAACGTACGCTGCTGAAGTCCACCACCAGACTGCCATCCACAATCAGGTGTCCGGCCCAGTCGATAGCCATTACACCTTGGTAAAGTTGCTCGGGATCAGCGGCAGGGAAACTCGCCAGCGGCATCAACACCCGGTTGGCGATGCGTGACCACAGGCAAACCCGATAGGCCCGACCGAGATCACCCTGAAAACCCACACCGGCGCGAGTTTCTTCCACATTGGCCGCACCCAGTTGGCGCAGCTCATCAGCCAGCAGGCCTTCCATGCCTTTCGGTGCCGTGGCAAAAAAACGGTGTTGTGAATTCATGGAAACTCGGTAATGGAATTAGGTGACTGTGATAATACGGCAAGGTTGCAGGTAGTACCATGGACAGCCCCTAATCCGAAAGTAAAAACGCCCATTACCGCAGTGAGTTACATGCGAAGCGAATGATGTAAGTGCGTTGCATGATATCAATGCACATTCCTGATGGGCTTGCAGTGCTTGAAATTCAAATGTTCAGTATGTGTCATATCCATGACGCCGCAAAATGACGAGTAACTGCGCGATTATTGCGAGGCGTTTTAATGCAGCCGTGAGAGCGTGTGCAATGAACGCCTGAATATTTGGGTTGATTCTCTTACTGTTCGCAATGAGTTCGTGTTCAGTGATTGATGCTGTTCTAACATATACCCGTGGCGTTTGGGGTTTAGGTCTAATTGCACGCCCTATTTTCTCCATGGCTGCGTTGAAATTCCTTGCAATAGAACGACTATTACGTACGCGTCATTTCGCCTCGCCTAAAAGCGCCTACTGTCGCCTCAGGGCGCCTACTTTTGGTGGTGCCATGAAGCAAATATGACGCACACTTAAATCTAAACCCCAAACGCCACGGGTATAGCTCATCAAAGAATCTCATTACGCATAACAAAATATGTTGAATATCAATGGCCTCTTAATTCCTAGGTTCTGTAAGCGATCATGCTTAAAAGGTTCATTAACAGTAGTTGCTTCAGGCAAGACATTCGTTCGTAGAGTAAATAACAATTTTGAGCGAGCGCGAATATTTGTAGAATTTGGATTCTATTTTTTGCTCAATTGTCAGCATCAATATCAGTATTACCAATTAAAAGCATAAATAATACTCATTAAATATTTGCTCATTCATCTCGCTTAATGCCGCATGATTTGCAGGTTTCTCTTGATTGTTTAAATGCGTAAAACCACGTTATCGATATTTTCACCGAATAGATTACGTCTAAAGAGGATGCTCTCAGTCAAGTAAAGCGAACAGTATGGCTTTGTTTAATAAACATCCTTTGGTCGCTACTGTTTGCCTCCTGGTTACCATCTGTCTCATCAAGGTTTATATGTGCCTGCCCTGCCAGTATTGACGACCTAACCGTAATTATGCTTGAATGCGCGAGTAGTTTAGGAGCGGTAAGCGTGCATGGAAAGCGATACGGACGCACAGTGATACAATGAAAGGAGTTCCGTCATGACCAAAAATAAAAAGTTTTTTCTTCTGATCGCCACGATTTTTCTCATCACGTTCAACCTCGCAGCAACAGCTAAAGAATTTACAGGAGAAGGTACTGTAAATGCTGTCAAGCTCTCGTCTCAAAAGCTGACCATATCGCATGGCCCGATTAAGGGTCTTATGGACGCAATGAAAATGGACTTTAAGGTTGCTGATCCCGCAATGCTGGGCGATGTTGATATCGGTAGTAAAATCATATTCACACTCCAAGAAGACAATAAAGGTGCCCTTACAATAACGGATATGGAAGTAACAGGGGTTTCATCGAAAAATGATATAAACAATTAAATTTCAGATTAAACCCAGGATTCGGAGGGGACCTCGAACTCACACAAAATATTTTAATTAAAGATCAAAAGGATTTTATTCAAGAACACGGATGTTCAAGAACAAAGGGCGCCTAGAATGTCTATTCTTACCAAAAAAATCTCTTGTTGTTTTATTGTTTTTATCTTCTTCTCTTTTTCCAGCTTCTTGCATGCTGAGGAAATGGACCATAGTCGACATGGTGGTGGTCACGATATGTCCAAGCACGGTGGCCATGATACGGCGGCATCTTCAATGCATATTCATCATGGGCATGGCGCTGGCGGATTCATGTTTGAATACAAGTTTATGCGTATGAACATGAAAGGGTTGTTAAACGGCACGGACAGCGTCAGCAGCGAGAGCATTTCAGCCGCGCGCATGGGCGTAATGGGCCCGGCTCCTGGAGCTGACTACAGGATGTCGCCAACAAAAATGACTATGGATATGCACATGTTTATGGCGATGTACGGTATCGACGATAAAATTAGCATTATGGGCATGCTGCATTACCTGAATAATGAAATGGATATGGTAATGCACATGCAAATGCCCAGTGGTATGCCGATGGGCGATATGTTTGGCTCAATGGATACCAGTGGTTGGGGCGATTCCCGCATTGATGTCATGTATCAAGTAAACGACGAGCTGACCACAAGCCTTGGGTGGAGTATTCCAACCGGCAGTATTGACGAAAAAATCACCATGGTGATGAATGGCACAAACATTTCTACAGGTGCAGCCATGATGCCCGTAGTAAACGGGCCAATGCAGGCGCCTTATTCGATGCAATTGGGTTCAGGCACATATGATCTGGTTCCAGCAGTGACTTATAACAAAAGCTTAGGCATTTGGAATGTCGGAGGTCAAGCGACTTACATATACCGCATAGGTGAAAATGATAATGACTATACGTTGGGAGACCAGTTGGAGGTAACTGCCTGGGGAACCTATTCTGTCAATTCTAGCTTTGCGCTGTCAGGCCGGATAAGTATTTTGGACTGGGACAAAATTGATGGGCAGGATCCAGACATCAATCCAATGATGGCTCCGACATCTGATCCTGATGCCAGTGGCGGAACAAGAGTTGATTTGTCATTTGGCGTGAGTGGTCACATCAACAAATATCATATGTTGAGTGCTGAGGTGGGTGTTCCGGTTCATCAAGATCTGAACGGCCCACAGTTAGAGACGGATATTCTGTATGGCATTAGCTATCAGTATATCTACAGTAAGTAATATAAATATTAACGTGAAACGGCAGCAGATTAATTAAGAGTCGTTTTTTTACATGGAGCCTGGATCCCGCAAGTACATGCTTGCGAGATCCAGGCAGAAGGTTGTCCTGTTGTTTGTGTTCAATAGATATCGGAACTTTGTTTTTTGTTTATTTCTGCTGCATACCGGCGGAGCCTATGCGGTGGAAAAAAACATCCCGTTCTGGGAAAACCAGCCAGAGGATGGTTCGGAGGTCACTCTTGCCGTAGGCACCGCGTTGCCGGGTAATATTCAGCTTTATAATCCATTGACTCTGCGGGAAGCCGAGAGCCTGGCGCTGAAAAGTGACTTGATGACTAAAAAGTTTGACCTGGAGTCTATTGCTCTAAAGGAGAGGGGGATTGCGGTTGGCAGTTTACCTGACCCGAAATTAAAATTAGGCATTGTAAATATAGCAACGGATACACTGGACCTGGAACAAGAGGCAATGACCCAGCAAGTCATCGGCTTACAGCAAGTGTTTCCCCCATATGGCCTTCTGGATTCTCAAAGAGAACAAATAAACCTGATGGGGGCAGCCAAAAGACATGAAGCCATAAATCAAAAACAAGAAGTATTGCGTAATGTTCGGCAAGCTTGGCTGAATGTCTATTTACAACACCATACGGGTAATATCATTACAAAAACGGGCGAGCTATTCACGCAGCTGGTCAAAATAACAAAATCCCAGTACCGCTCAGGTCGAGGTAATCAGCAGGATGTCGTTCGAGCACAACTTGAACGAAGTTTGCTGAAAGACAGGGTCATTAAAATTAAAGCCTTGAAGGAAAGTGCGTTGGCGGAGTTAGGGAAATGGGTAGGTGCTGCGCAATTCAATCGGCCGTTATCGCTGGACACTCTTGTGATTCCAGAACTTGCTGACCGTAACACCTTGGTTTCATCTTTGGAAAAACATCCTTCATTGCAAGCATCCGTTGCTGATGCAAATGCCGCGAAAGCAGAAATTAACGTTGCCAAATCACGCTATCACCCCAGCTGGCTGGTTGACTTCAGCGTTGGCAGGCGAGAAGCAGACCCGGCAGGTGATCAGCGGGCAGATCTTATGTCTTTGATATTTGTCGTTGACATACCTTTATTCACATCAAACCGGCAAGATAAATGGGTAGCTGCAAGTGAAAAGGATTATAGTTCTGCCCGGCATTCTACCGCAGAGCAGAAAAAAAACTTGCAGCGTACGCTGGATGCTGAGTATTCAAACTGGCTGCGCTTGAATGAGCGCCTGCAGCATTACCGGGAAACGGTGTTGCCGCAAGCAAGCCAAAATGCCAAAGCGGCATTAAACGCCTATCGAAGCCAGGCTACCGAATTTGACACACTCATGCGTGCAAGGTTAATGGAGCTGGACATCCAATTGCAGGCGATACAATTATTTGTTGATCGGACACAGGCACAAGTTAATTTGCTTTATCTAACCGGAGGGGTCGGACATGAGGCATAACAAGCAGAATAGTTTTATCGACAAAATCAAACAGTGTAAAACATGGCTTGTTAATTGTAGTTATCAGTGTCGTTATCGCTATCGTTATAATTATAATTATCGATTTAGGCCCGCAGTTGGTAGGTTCGTATCGGTATTGAAAAGACAAGCATTACTCGCCACATTGCTTATTATTACTGCCGTTGGTTTGAATTACTACGCGGCAAATATTGATTTTGATGCGGTCGCATCTGTAAATACATTCAGTCCTATCGATACGTCTTTGCCCGTAGATGCACTCAGCCCTATCGATACATCTGTATTCACAAATACTCCTGAACCGATCCAGCCTTCAAAAGAAAGTGCGCTGGAACATGCCAAAAAACATACAAACCCAACTTACGTATGCCCCATGCATACTGACGTGATAAGCAATGACCCTGACGCAACCTGTCCTATTTGCGGAATGGATTTAGTGGTTGTCGGTAATGCCGATGCGAAAACAGGAGAAACAGGCGTTATATCTATTTCTCCACGCATCATTAATATGCTTGGCGTTCATACCAGCAAGGCAAAGCGAAGAACCTTATATCGTTATATCGATAGTGTGGGCAATGTAAAATACGACGAAAATAAAATAAGCCATATTCATTTGCGTACCGATGGCTGGGTAGAACACTTAGCGGTCAAGACGTTAGGGGAAAGAGTTAAAAAAGGTGATTTGTTATTTAAAATCTACTCTCCAAAACTCGTGAATGCGCAAGAAGAATTGTTACAGTCTTTGGAGCTGAAAAACAGTTCTCTGGCGGAAGCGTCGCAAGACCGGTTAAGCGCATTGGGAATGTCTGAGTCCCAAATTGTAACGCTCAGAAAATCCAGAAAGATTGTCCCTTTGATAAGCTACTACGCGCCACAAAGCGGCGTGATTTCTGAGTTAAATGTTCGGGAAGGCATGTTTGTTAAACCCTCTAAATCCATTGTCAGTCTGGTTGATATGACAACAATATGGTTAGTCGCCAATATCTTCGAAAGTCAAGCAGACTGGGTAAAGGTAGGTGATCGCGCGACAGCGAAATTACCTTTCATGCCGGGAAAAATCTGGGATGGGACTATCGACTACATTTACCCGGTTCTGGATCCCCAAACGCGCAGTTTGGAAGTTCGTTTACGGTTTGATAATCCCGGTGAATTACTAAAGGCCAATATGTATGCCGATGTCAAAATTTTCACCGCACCTAAACGTAAAGTGCTTATTATACCGCGCGAATCTTTAATCCGTACTGGCGAAGGTGACCGGGTGATCATTGCTCTGGGTCATGGAAAATTTAAACCCGTCACTGTAAAAGTTGGTATTGAATCAAATAATAATATCGAAATTCTGAGTGGCTTAAAGGAAGATGATGAAGTTGTTGTATCAAGTCAGTTTCTTATTGACTCAGAAAGTAATTTACGAGCCAGCTTATTGCGGATGAGTGGCGGTTAAATTAATTAAAGCCCAGCCAAGCAGGCTGGGCTGATTTTATCACACCTCTATCTACGATCGACGCCCTTCAGCTCAGAGTTATGCCTTTGATGTTGAGAGGCATACCTTGCATACCTGTTTATATCGTTTGTGATGAAAGATAAAAAATGATTGCTAATATAATTAATTGGTCCATACAGAATAGACCACTAGTGATACTTTTGACCCTGCTATTAATTGGCTGGGGTATATTTTCTTTGTTGCGTACACCTCTTGATGCGATTCCGGATCTATCTGACCTCCAAGTTATTATAAAAACCTCCTATCCAGGCCAAGCTCCTGAGGTTGTAGAAGACCAAGTGACCTATCCCATCACTACCGCGATGCTATCCGTGCCAGGAACCATAGCAGTGAGGGGGTTTTCATTTTTTGGTGACTCTTATGTTTATGTCATCTTTGAGGATGGTACCGATATTTATTGGGCACGCTCTCGCGTGCTTGAATATTTAAATCAAGTCGCCAGTGGTTTGCCAGACACGGCCAAACCACAACTTGGACCGGATGCTACTGGGGTAGGCTGGATATATCAATACGCGTTAGTGGATCGCACTGGAAGCCATGACCTCTCACAACTACGCAGCTTACAGGACTGGTTTTTGAAATATGAGCTGCAAACAGTGGCTGGTGTGTCTGAAGTCGCGACAGTTGGAGGGATGGTTAAGCAATATCAGGTTGTTTTGGACCCTGATAAATTGAGAGTTTATGGGATTCCGTTGACACAGGTTAATAGAGCAATACGGCGTGCTAACCAGGAGGTTGGTGGCTCGGTTATCGAGCAAGCCGAGGCGGAATATATGATTCGTGCGCGCGGTTATTTAAATAACGTAGATGACCTTAAACAAATCCCCGTTAGCGCAAATGATAAAGGGACACCTATTCTACTCAGTGATATCGCCGATATTCGCTTGGGCCCTCAAATGCGTCGTGGCATTGCTGAGCTTAATGGTGAAGGTGAAGTTGTGGGCGCAATTGTTGTCATGCGCTGGGGAGAAAATGCATTAAATACAATTGAAGCCGTAAAATCAAAACTTAGCCAATTAAAAAAGGGATTACCCGATGGCGTAGAAATCATCGAAACCTACGATCGCTCCATTCTGATTGAAAATGCGGTTGATAATTTGCGCGATAAGCTAGTTAAAGAATTTCTAATTATTGCATTGGTTTGTGTCGTATTTTTATTCCACTTACGTTCAGCATTTATCGCGATCATTATTTTGCCAATTGGTATTCTGGTCGCCTTTATCATCATGCAAAAACAGGGTATCAATGCGAATATAATGTCCCTGGGTGGTATTGCAATAGCCGTGGGTGCGATGGTTGATGCTGCAATTGTGATGATAGAAAATGCTCATAAACATATGGAGAAAGAGCGTGTTACCGATAAAAACCGGTGGGCCATAATATCCAAATCTGCCACTGAAGTTGGGCCCGCGCTATTTTTTTCGTTACTTATCATCACGCTCAGCTTTTTGCCGATATTCACATTGGAAGCACAAGAGGGAAAATTATTTAGCCCATTAGCCTTTACAAAAACCTATGCTATGGCAGCGGCAGCAGGATTATCCATTACATTGATGCCTGTACTCATGGGTTACTTCATTCGCGGTCGTATTTTATCCGAAGAAAAAAATATTCTACGGCGGATACTGGTGGCAGTATATATGCCAATCATCCATGCTGTATTACGTTTTCCGATAATAACAATTCTATTATCAATACTTACTGTCATATCCATATTTTATCCGATGTCAAAATTAGGTTCGGAGTTCATGCCAGAGTTGGATGAAGGTGATTTATTGTATATGCCAACAACATTTACCGGCATATCAATTGGTAAAGCGGGCGAATTATTACAGTTGACGGATAAACTTATCCGCACCATTCCAGAAGTTTCCACGGTGTTCGGAAAAGTCGGGCGTGCTGAAACAGCGACAGACCCAGCGCCACTGACAATGATCGAAACAACAATCCAGCTACATCCGAAAAGTGAATGGCGTCAAGGTATGACATTGGAGAAGCTCAAACAGGAGCTGCAAGAAACTGTGTCAATTCCGGGTTTGACTAACTCATGGGTGATGCCGATCAAGACGCGTATCGATATGATTTCTACTGGTGTAAAAACACCTCTCGGCATAAAAGTTTCGGGGCCGGATTTGATGGAAATACAAAAAATTGGTCAGGAAATAGAAAAAATTATTAAAGAAGTACCTGGAACATTGTCGGTGTTTTCTGAACGTGTAGCGGGCGCCCGTTATATTGATATCAATATCAATCGCCGTGCTGCTGCTCGGTTTGGGCTTAATATCGCCGATATTCAAGAAGTTATTAGTAAGGCTGTGGGTGGTGCAGAAGTGACTCAAACCGTTGAAGGGTTAGAGCGCTACCCCGTCAATGTGCGTTATCCGCGTGCTGTACGTGATTCAGTTGCCAAGCTCCGACAATTGCCGATTGTGACTCCAAGTAAGGCGCAAATCCCTCTGTATGAAGTGGCAGCGGTGAAAATTGTTGATGGACCGGGAATGATTAAGAGTGAAAATGCCCGGCGAATTGGTTGGATATATGTCGATATAGCTGGTCGTGATTTAGGTGGGTATGTATTAGATGCGCAAAAGCACGTCGAGGAAAAAATTAATTTGCCCGCAGGTTATTCAATAGGTTGGGCCGGGCAGTATGAGTACATGTTACGCGCAAAAGAAAAGCTGACCTATGTCGTACCATTGACGTTAGCGATTATATTTTTATTACTTTATTTGAATTTCCGTAATTTTACAGAGTGTTTTATGGTAATGGGCACTGTACCACTGGCACTGGTCGGGGGTGTCTGGATGATCTATGTGCTGGACTATAATCTGTCGGTTGCTGTTGGCGTGGGTTTTATTGCACTAGCAGGCGTGGCAGCAGAATTTGGTGTCATCATGCTGGTCTATCTTGATCAGGCAATGAAAGAATACAAACCCAGCAATAGGAAGGAACTTCGCGAAGCAATTATTGATGGTGCGGTTTTGCGTGTCAGACCAAAAGCCATGTCGGCTGCTGTTGTGATTGCAGGCTTAATACCCATTATGATGGGTTCGGGAACCGGTTCAGAAGTGATGCAGCGCATCGCAGCTCCCATGTTGGGTGGTATGATTACCGCACCTTTGGTATCTATGGTGTTAATTCCTGTTTTATACATGCTTTGGAAAAACAAGCAAATAAAAATACCGGCATAGGGCGTGTGTACGAAACAGTTTACATGCGAATGGACAAAGATGATTAACTGTCACCGACATTTTCGTTGCTTTCGGCTATAGTCGTTGAGTAGTGGAAAAGCAGGGCGGAGTGCATTAATAAAATATGTTCGTATAGATGACATGTGGTTCATGCTTTTGGATGATGTGCACAATAGCCATTTGTTGGGATTAGAGTGGGGGTTTTGCGCTTAATTCATATAGCATAAAGCCATATGGGGATGGAAACACCACAGCTCAACTAAAGGAGAATGGTAATGGCAGGTTTAAAAGAGAGCCTTAGAAAAATTCGTGGGCTCGACGGGTTCATCGCTACTTGCATCGTTGACAGCAGTAGTGGTCTGATGCTCGAGTCTGAAAAGGGGGACACTGAAGTCAATCTCGGGCTGGCTGCTATTGGCAACACCGAAGTAGTGCGTGCAAAACTCACGACGATGGAAACCCTGGGGCTGGACGACAGTATTGAAGACATTTTGATCACTCTTGGCACGCAATACCATCTGATTCGACTCCTGCCCCAAAAAGATGGGTTTTTCGTCTACCTTATGCTTGATAAGGCGCGTGGTAACCTGGCAATGGCTCGCTACATGCTGTCTGAAATCAGTAACGAATTGGAAATGTGACGGAGTACTACTGGTAATGTAAACAAATTATTCACTGGCATCGGTTTGATGGGCTAAGGAACGTGTATGTTCATCAGCCCATCAAGTTTACGATGAAGTTTATCGGGTTGTTTTTTAGCTGATACAGACCCTGTGCTACCGAAAATTTATCTGCAAACGTTGCATCGCCATCAGCTCATCATCGGTGTATAAGTCAGCCCGCACCTCATTTGACACTCCTCTCACCGGCAACAGCAGTAACTCTACCAAATCACGTTGCCCCTGATTGCTGCTGTCGGCAGCAGACTGCCCCATTGCAATTAATGTTGCGGAATAACTGTAACCAGCCTGCATAAAGACCTTGTTCAAAAATTCTTTGCGTCCCTTGGGTGGCATGGCCTGTGGCTGTACAGGGTATTCTTCGCTGACCTTGCGATAGGCTGTGGCTAAACGCTCCAGTACAGCATGCTCGCCAGCGGGTGCTATCAGTTGTTTTTTCTCATCACAGGCAGTTAAACCTGAGATGGCCAGTAACACCACCCATGAGTAAACGATGTTTTTTATTAATTTTTGCATAGTGCGGCATGATACCGAATACTGTATGGGTAAAGCCAGCGGGAACGCGGTCGCTACCCATTCCTTAGCGGCCAGCAAAAAGCATAAACTCTCATACATGGATCTCAACGCACAATATCAACATGCTTTGTACAACAATCACTTTGAGCCTGATCCGGCTCAGCTTGCGGCACTGCAATATTTTCAAGCGCTATCCACAGGTTTGCAACAGCCCGTGCAAAAAAACTGGATAACACGGTTATGCAAAAAATCCAGCAGGCGTGAAACAGTACAGCATGGGTTATATCTGTGGGGTGGTGTCGGTCGTGGCAAAACCTGGCTCATGGACATGTTTTTCAATGACTTGCCCTTTGAGCAAAAGCTACGCTTGCATTTTCGTCATTTCATGCGGGAAATTCACGAAGAACTCACACAATTGGCGGGGCAGCGTGACCCGCTACTCATCGTCGCTAAAAATTTTGCACAACGAACACGCATCTTATGTCTCGATGAGTTTTATGTGGAAGACATTACTGATGCAATGATTCTTTATCGTCTGCTTGATGCACTCAACACCCAGGGCGTTGCGCTGGTATTCACCTCCAATCTTGCACCGGCTGAGCTGTACAAAAACGGCCTACAGCGTGAGCGTTTTTTGCCCGCCATTAAACTCATTGAAACCAGCACGGAAGTCGTTAAGCTAAATGGCGACACTGATCACCGCCTGCACAAACTCAAGCAGGCCCGTACTTGGTTTTCACCACTCAACGCCGCCAGTGAGCGCGCTATTGAACAACGTTTTAACGAACTTGTGCCCGGTGCTGCATTGATGGATGCCCCATTGCAAGTTAATCATCGACAGATTTCCTGCCGCCGTCGCGCTGACAACGTTGCTTGGTTTGATTTTTATCAGATCTGTCATGGCCCGCGTGCCAGCGCTGACTATATTGAGTTAGCCAGACAGTTTCATACAATACTTGTTTCCAGTGTGCCTAGTATGGGTGAAAACGAAGAGGAGTGGGCGCATCGGTTTATTGACATAGTGGATGAGTTTTACGATCGGCGTGTCAAACTGTTGGTTACCGCTGATAATGAACCCACACACCTGTATCACGGTCGTCGACATACCTTTGCTTTTCAGCGCACGGTAAGTCGGTTGTTGGAAATGTGTAGCGCCGATTATCTAGCGCAGGCACATCGACCATGATTGTCGAGTAATTTATTAAGTTTGTGAGTATTTACTATCGGTATATAACTTAAAAATTCAAGCGCCTGCCAGTAAAGAGGCGAACAAACTCTGCTCTTTACCACGAGTAAATATTCCGGCTGACTCGCAAATCCCACCTCAGCAATATCCAGTCTGAGCACAAGCCAGATTGCTCCGGTAGTACGGCCTTGTTAATTGAGGGCGCCCCCTAGCACCAGACGAGGTATCGTCTGATGATGGATGAGCTCCTCGAAAGGAATCAGTGTTTGTCGGAGGATTCCCTTCGCCCCTCCCAGAAGGCGTGAAAAGCCCTCTTTTTTGTCGTATGCCAGGACTCTTTGTATTGTTTGTTCATGGGTGCTTGCGCATGTTTTCAAACGGCATAATGCATTCAAACTGTTGAGGTATTTTTATCTTTCTCTGGCGGTGCATGGGCAAGCCAATTTTTGCTTGCCTGTAGGGCGATTATGTTCTCCGATTATTTTGTCTTTTAATATCAAAAGATTATATTTATATTTCTTTATTGTGAGCTTTTATTATAAATTACGCGTCATTATTAAAGTTTTCGTGTTTTTACCCGATGCCGCTTCTGAAGGAGATGGTGGGTATTGTGCTGAGTTATGAGTGATAGCTGCGATGTCTGTGTAGGCCCACAAAAAAATAGTGCCTCACATACCCTGTTTTATAAATCGCATTCAACTGCGCCACAAACAGGAGGTAGCAAAACCCGTGAAAGCAGAAATAGACTCACCTATAAAAATTATTTTAGCCGGCATGGACGAGCGGTCTATTTCCAGGATGGATACTATCTTTAAAATTATTTTTAAGGGGCGTTGCCAATTTGCGCAGGACGAGGACGCCCATCTAGGTATTGTTGATCTGGATGGTGATGTCAATGCCTGGGAAAAATATCAACAACAACACCCCGGCCTGCCCGCCATTGTGATGTCAGAAACCCCTACAAAGATCAAGGAAGCTGTTTACGTTGCCAAACCTGCCAAACTGGATTTGTTGTGGGAATCTATTTTCGATTTGGTAACAGGATTACCCTCTGCTGTAGGGGCAGCCAGCAAGATTGATTCGGTAATCCCGCCAGTTTCTGATGATAATTCAGAAACAACAATATTGGACCCTAGTGCAACAGGAGTTAACGCGGCTGCTCATGCTTTGGACACACAGCTCGAGACTTCAAGTATTCACTTGAAATCAGTACAACAAACCGGTATACAAGTTGAGTCTGAACTTTATTACAATCCGGATAATTATCTCGTGGGACGTATTCTCGCCAGTCTTGAAAAAAGTGCTGGGCAGCAGTGCATCCTCTATGTGCAGTGCTGGAGAAATCGTCAACTTATTCTGCTTCCTGACCAGGATCGCGCCTATAGTGATTTAGCCGACACTCAAATAAAGAACCTGGGCGTAGCAGCGTTAAGTGACGAATTTACAATAGAGATCGATCATGTCTGTAATAAAGAGTTACCCGCAAGTGAAACCGATGGCCTGAGACCCATGTCCATCGATCACCTGATATGGGATCTGACTTTGCGCACAGCCCGTGGCCGTGTGCCGGTAGGCACCGATTTATCCGCGCCGTTTTATTTGCACTCCTGGCCGAATTTTCCCCGGCTTCCACACACGCCACATGGTATGCGCATTGCTTCTTTGTGGGCGGGGAATCCTCGCACACTGGATGATATTGCCCAGAGTTTGGAGATTGATCAGGCCGATGTGTATTCGTTTTATAGTGCCGCAGTGACAACAGGTTTGGCAGGCTCCGCAATACGCCAAGCCGATTCATTGATTGCGCCTAAAGAAGTAATGAGAGATAAGCCTACAAAACGTGGGCTGCTAGCTTCTATTTTACGTCGTATCAGCAAACAGCAGTAACTGGGAAATAACTTAAAAAACAGGGATTAATTATGATCGGTCAGTACAAAATTATTTTTACCGGGCCTGTAGGAGCAGGTAAAACAACCGCGATTACCGCCATTAGCGACATTGCTCCCTTTTCCACGGAACAAGCCGCAACGGATGAAACAAAAAATAAAAAAGAATTGACTACGGTAGCAATGGATTACGGCTCCATTCGCCTGGATAACGGAGAAACGCTGCATCTTTATGGCACACCAGGACAGGAGCGTTTCAATTTTATGTGGGACTTGCTGACCGACGGCAGCCTCGGTGTGATTATTATGTTGGATGATGCTAACCCGGACCCATTGAGTGACTTACAAGGCTTTGTCGGTGCCTTCAAGGAATTTATTCAAAATAATGCTGTGGCTATTGGCATTACGAGAATGGAATTGCGTAAGGGGCTGAAACTTGAGGATTATCGGGCAGCTTTGATAAAGTTGGACTTGAATGTGCCCGTATTTGAAGTGGATGCCCGCGAGCGTAATGATGTCATGATGCTGGTTCAGGCATTGCTTTATTCTCTGGACCCCGGTCTGAGAGGAGAGGCTGCATGAGCGAGTCACTTCTATCCCTGCGAGAATATGGTGTCGCTTTTGGTGATAGAATTATTCTCAACGGCATCGACCTGGATATCCCCGAACGCGGAATGACGGTGTTGTTAGGCCCTGCCGGTACTGGAAAATCCACCTTGTTACGGACACTTTCTGGTCTTAATGATGCCAACCCTTCTTTGCGTACTTGGGGCAAGGTTGAGTATACCGGCATAGCGTTAGGGCAATCTGACTTACCGGCACTTGTTGCACAGAAAACCAAACTGATGATGGCCAGCATCCGTGAAAATGTCATTAATGACATGCTTGAACGTAATACTCTGGACTTATCCCAGCAACGGGATGTGGCACGACGTCTGCTGACTAGAGCAGGTCTTACAGAACTGGTAGACCGATTGGGTGACAATGCTGTCGATTTCCCTTTAGGCGTGCAGCGCCACTTGGCAATTGCCCGTACTGTAGCGGCCAACCCCAAATTGGTTTTTGTGGACGAGCCTACCGCCGGACTGGACGAGGAAGCGGCTCATCGTTTATTGGACTATCTACTCATAGAGGCAGAGCGTCGCGCCGTTGTGGTAGTCGTGCATAACCAAAAACAGGCAATTAAACTGGGAGGGCAAACGGCATTATTAGCAGGCGGCTGGATTCATGAAGTACAGCCCTCATCTGATTTTTTCGCAACGCCCCAGACACAAGCGGCTAAAGATTTTGTTCGCAGTGGTTCCTGTTGTGTCTCTGCACCGGATACACCCGATGAACACTTGGAAAGTCCTGCGGCAACAGAAATAAATTTGTCGGATGTAACGGTTAAGACTGCTCGTCCAAAAATACCTGAAGAGGCTAGAAAGTATAAAAGTGATGCCTTTGGGCCACGAAATTTTCTTTGGCTAAGAAAGGGTGAGTTGGCAGGTTCCCCACGCCCAGGGCTATTAATCGAACTGAATTACGATCTTGTCGCATTGAGGCGGGTGGGAATCAGTGTGCTGGTTTCTCTGACGACTCAGCCAGTTGATCCTGTTGTGCTTGGTCAATACGACATTAAAGGAATTGCATTTCCGATTAAGGATATGGGCGTCCCCAGCATTGAGGCTACATTTAAGTTTTGCGAACAGGTAGGTAAACTGATTGAACAGGGTGAAGCCATTGCCATGCATTGCAAGGCGGGTATGGGACGTACTGGAACCATGCTGGTTGCGCAATTAATTTGGGAAGGTGAAACCGCCTTGGATGCTTTGGAGTCTGCACGTAATATTGAGCCACGTTGGGTACAATCAGAAACTCAGGTGGATTTTTTGGAAGAGTTTGCGTTGGCGGTAGCAAATTCTGGCTTGAGCAAAGGACGGCATGTTGTGTCGTCGTAAACCGCGAATCATTTACTGTCAAGGAGAAACAAAATGTCATTAGATAAAGCCCTACAAGCAGCTATCGCAAGTATTCCAGAGTGTGTTGCAGCAGGTTATGTAGATCTCAGCACGGGTATGTTGTTAAGCGCTAAAACCGTAGACTCACACCCAGCCGAAGTGTTGGAAGTTGTTGCCGCTGCAACTGCAGACCTGTTTCAGGGAACCAACGTAAGCTTGATTGAAAGCATGTTCAAAAAAGCCCGTGGTGTAGAAAATGACGGGCATCATTATTTTCAGGAGATCATTATTAATAGTGACAACCTAATACATGTATTTTTACGCTCCAAAGATAATGAAGATCATGTGGCGACTTTTGTTTGTCGTAAATCGGCTAATCTCGGTATGGTTTTAACCAAAGCACGTTCTTCCATGCCGTCGCTTGGAGCCGCAATTTAAGTCAATCCTGAGAAGTATCATATGATATATGTCAGTGGGTTTGTTTTTTAGGAATTAATTTAAACCCACTGACATTCTATTTTGAATGCTGACTGGCAGATGGCAGCAAGTCACGACATACAAATACAAATTTTCTTTGTAAATCCAGAAGTTATCCCAAGTATACCCGCAATACTTGACATTCGGGTGTTCGCTCTGTGCATGCCATGCTCATTTCGTGGTAAGGCAAAACAGCGTGCGATAGCAAACCCTATAGCAAAATATTTTAATGCCGCTATGGAATGAGGAGGATATGCGATGAATATCTAAATATCGATCGCGACGAGTATAATTGCGGAGGTAAGATGGATAATTGTAAAAAAACACGTCTTGTAGACTGTGAAGCAGGACGACGTATGGGATGCTCCACTTTTTGTTGTCGTATGTTGGTGCGTTTGCAGCCTGATGAAATGGAACCAAGTGATGGTACTACTCCAGCTAAAGGTTTTGTTGATAAAGACTCTGAAGGCTATTGCATCCATTTTGATCGAAACAATGCTCGCTGCACCAACTGGGAAAAGCGACCGAAAGTCTGTCGAGAATACGAATGTAATTCTGATTTTTTGTTGCAAGTCGTGCTGCGTAAAGGCTTTAAAAATATTGCCGATCTTGCCAAGAAAGCGGTTAATATCTATATCGTCAAAGAAAGCTATATAAAAGTTCCGATGCTACACACCCACTTCAATAAAAATAACAATACCGATTAAAAGTCGCATGCATAAAATTTACTTCCAGGGAAAAAGTTACCAATGCCGCAAAGGCGAAACGGTTTTACAAGTCTTTATGAGGCACGGTACAACCGTTCCTTTTTCGTGTGGAAATGGCATCTGTCATGCTTGTTTGCAGCGCTGTGAAAACGGCCATGTGCCACCGAAAGCCCAAAAGGGATTGCGTGAAACGTTGAAAGAAAAAGGTTATTTTTTGACTTGTAAATGTATCCCTGACAACGATATGAAAATCACTTTGCCACGGGACCCCGATTTATTTAACCGGGCGGTTGTTTACAAAAAAGAATTACTGGCACCTGATGTATGCCGTTTATTGCTGGAACCCACCACACAACTTTATTATCACGCCGGACAGTTTATTAATATTCGTAGCCAGCATGGTGAGGTGCGAAGCTACTCATTATCCAGCGTGCCGCAGGAAGATTATTTTCTGGAAATCCATGTCAAGCGCGTGCCCGAAGGCGTTATGAGCCATTGGATATTTGATGAACTGTCAGAAAATGATGAGCTTGAGTTTCAAGGAGCCATGGGTAGCAATTATTATGTGTCTGGCGAGCAGCATCAGCCATTATTATTGATCGGCACTGGAACAGGTTTATCTCCATTGCTAGGAATTGTGCGTGACGCGCTTTCCAGCGGCCATACTGGCCCCATGTATTTGTATCATGGTAGTCGACATCCGCAAGGCTTATATTTACAAGCGACTTTAAAAGAATTGTCTGAACAGTATGATAATTTTCATCCTGTTTTATGTGTTTCAGAGCGCACCACTCTGGAAAATCATCGGGTCGGGCGAGCCAATGATATTGCTCTGGCAGACCATACAGACCTGAAAAAATGGCGAATTTATTTATGCGGTCATCCAGGAATGGTAGAAAGCATGCAACAAGCTGCGGAGGCCGCAGGGGCTAATCCGTTGGAAATTCATGCTGACCCATTCTGGAGTTTGGTTGATATTGGAAACACCAACTCGGATGCCGACGCAGCAGAACGCATTCGATGTGCAGAAATCCGCAACTATCCTGACCCGGATCTTGAGCTTTGGAAGGGGCTTGATGAAGGCCGCCTTTTATCAAAGATATTGGTCGATTTTTATGATCACGTATACGAAGACCCATTGTTATCCCCTTTTTTTGAGGGCGTCACCAAACAACGTCTGATTGAAAAGCAATATAACTTTATGTGTCAAGTGTTAACGGGAGAGGATGTTTATTTTGGTGAGCGCCCACGTAATGCTCATCACTGGATGGTGATTTCTGATGAGTTGCTTGACCACCGTGAAGAGTTAATGGAAGCGAGTCTAAGGCGCTTCGGAGTACCAGAACATTTGGTAAGACGGCTTCGTGCGATAGAAGAGATATACCGAAAAGACATCGTCAAAGAGAAACCCTGGAAAAAAATAGTGTTTGGTAGAGAGCTACCCGTTGAAGGCTTTGATGAAATGACAATGGATGACGCAACGCTTTGTGACAGTTGTCAGCAAGAAATACCCGTAGGCGCACGTGTGCAATATCATGTTCGTCTGGGCAAAGTTTATTGTAAGGAATGTCAGCAGGATGTCAGAAAATGAAAGTCATCAAATAACTTTAGCCCACAGTAGCAATGCGATTAGCGTTTTTTCGACCGACTTTTTTTTGAAGACTCGGTATGGACAGGTTTTATTTTTGTTGCCCTGGGGTTCTTGGGCAGCCCCGTATGCTGAGTGCGAAACGTTTTGTCCTTCCCCGGCCCATCTGTATCATCTCCCACCCCCTTGGGCTGCCATGCCGGAATCAAATGTCGTTTACCATTACCAATGAGGTCAGCGCGCCCCATATGTTTTAATGCCTTGCGTAACAGCGGCCAATTATTGGCATCGTGATAACGCAGAAAGGCTTTGTGCAATCGTCGCGCATTAGCGCCCTTTGGCACTGGTATTGCGTCACTGCGCGAGCTCACTTTATGCAGTGGGTCTTTGTTGGAATGATACATGGCAGTGGCGGTGGCCATAGGCGAGGGTAAAAAATTTTGCACTTGATCTGCACGAAAACTGTTAGCTTTCAGCCAGATGGCAAGGTTCATCATGTCTTCATCCGTGGTGCCGGGATGGGCGGAAATAAAATATGGGATCAGATATTGTTCCTTGCCCGCAGTCTTACTGTACTTGTCGAACATTTTTTTAAAACGATCATAAGTACCCATGCCAGGCTTCATCATTTTTGACAATGGGCCAGTTTCTGTATGCTCCGGGGCTATCTTTAAATAGCCGCCCACATGATGGGTAACCAGTTCCTTAACGTACTCTGGTGATTCCACTGCAAGGTCGTAACGCAAGCCGGAGGCAATCAGAATTTTTTTAATACCTGACAGTTTTCGTGCGCGTCGATATAGCTGAATCAATGGCTGATGATTAGTGCCAAGGTTTTTACAAATACTGGGATGCACGCAGGATGGACGTCGGCAGTTGGCTTCGATTTTCGGGTCATTGCAAGAGAGCCGGTACATGTTGGCGGTAGGTCCGCCAAGATCGGAAATCACACCGGTAAAACCGGGCACGCTGTCACGAATAGTTTCGACTTCGCGAATAATGGAATCCTCGGAGCGACTCTGGATAATGCGACCTTCATGTTCCGTGATGGAGCAAAAGGTACACCCGCCAAAACACCCGCGCATGATATTCACAGAAAACCGAATCATCTCATAGGCAGGGATGTTGGCCTTGCCGTAGTCGGTGTGCGGCTTACGGGTATACGGCAGCTCAAACACCTGGTCCAATTCTTCGGTTTGCAAGGGAATCGGTGGCGGATTCATCCACACACCACGTGTACCGTGCGACTGATAGACTGCGCGAGCATTGCCGGGGTTGGTTTCTTTATGAAACACCCGCGAGGCATGAGCGTATAGCACGCGGTCATCACGCACATGATGATAGTCGGGCAGACAGACCAGGGTTTTTTCTGCGGATAGGCGTTTGCTGGCTGTGGTGGCTGCAGGTGTGATCGTCACCACTACACTTTTGTTTTTTTCATCAGCCTGTTTTCCATCGTTCATGCAGGGCGCGCTCTGTTCTGCTGTCGCTCCGGTTGCAAGATAAGGATCAACGGGTGCTTCGATGGCACCGGGTTTATCCAGTTCGGTGGAATTTAGCACTGCCCAGTCTTTGGGCAGGCGTTCGGGGCGGCCGTTACTGTCGCGACAGACAAACACGGTGCCGCGTACATCGGTGATATTTTCAATGGCTTCCCGTTGCGACAGGCGATGCGCAATTTCTACAATTTGTCGTTCGGCGTTGCCATACACCAGCAAGTCTGCCTTGGCGTCCAGTACCACCGAACGTCGCACTTTTTCCGACCAGTAATCAAAGTGCGCAATACGTCGCAGGCTGGCCTCGATACCGCCGATGATAATGGGCACGCCTTTATAGGCTTCACGTGCGCGCTGACTGTAAACCACCACACAACGGTCAGGCCGTTTGCCACCTTCACCATTGGCGGTATAAGCATCGTTAGAACGTTTTTTGCGGTCCGAAGTGTAGCGATTCACCATGGAATCCATGTTGCCGCCGGTGATACCAAAAAACAGATTGGGTCGCCCCAGTCTTTGAAAATCATTGGCACTGGTCCAGTCCGGCTGAGCGATAATACCCACACGAAAACCCTGTGCTTCCAATACCCGACCGATCACTGCCATGCCGAAGCTGGGATGATCCACATAAGCATCGCCAGTCACTAAAATGACATCGCATGAATCCCAGCCCAATACATCCATTTCTTCACGGGACATGGGCAATTGTGACGCCGGGCCAAAACGATGGGCCCAGAATTTGCGGTAGGAAAAGATATCAGGAGCGGACTGCATGGGATGCACAGAATGGTTATTTGGGGCAGGGATTATAGCCTGATTTTGTACAAAAAGAGAGTAGGTTTATGGCGCGATGATTTGCAAACACTGGGTAAACACTTAATAAAAAAGGTAGTTTAGCTGGTCTACTCACTCTTGCTTGACTTATCCGTTTCCAGCGTATCCGTAGATGTTTCAGTAACAGGCTCTGCAACAGTATCTACAGTCAATCCAGTATCATCATGCAATGGCCACGGAGCAAAGGGAAAGGGCTTGATCTCGCTGTTATAGGTCACAAACAATAATGCCTGATAAACATACGTGGCTAGGCTTGCACCAAATTTGCGCAAATTGTCATTGCTCTGCCCGGTAAATACCGTAAACAAAAACTGGATCACCACTATTGCGCCAGTCACTATTCGCGCCACCATTAGCAAAAAAACAAACAGCAACATAAACAGTCCGCGCAACCAGGTTTCAGAAGCCGTCATGTTTTGCTTGAGTTCATCGTCCATATTATTTTTCCTGAAAATAAGTCGTGAAAGTTTGTTTAAGCAGCGTTTTATTCATAAAAAGAAACTCAAATTGCCAGTCACCTTCCACCATTTCAAAATCTTCATTGATGCTATAACCGACTTTGTCTTCCACCATACCGTTATTCAGATTTAAATGCATATTATAGCGATAACCAGAGGAAGTAGTGCCATCAGGCTTTTTCATTTCCGGGTGTACTACAACCAGCTCCAGGGGAATAACGCGAATATTTTTTTCGATCCCGGAAATATGAAAACGAAAACCAAACAGACGTCCCATTTCCAGCGGAATACGCTGCGTATCTTTCACTAGTTCGGCTTCGCCACGCTTCACATAACCTGAAGTGGATGACGGAGATGCCAAGCGATTGGAATCTTCAGTGAATTTATAATAACCACTCTCAATGATTTTCGCTTGCGGTGCTGCCTGCGCTGTAATCATAACGGCTGATAAAAAAATAAAGCCCAACACACGAAAATATATATTTTTCATTTCAAAATCCTGTTTGTTGCTTGCTTAAATATATCTAAATCCCAAACACCACGGGTATATATCCATCCAAAAGCTTTTCACTATTCCGCTCTCGGGCGGCAATATCCTGAACATTCTACGCAAAAAACCGCATCATTTCCGCTCAATCGTACTGCGGTTAGTTGCTTACCCCACAGGCAACCGGTATCCAGTGAGACAATATTGCGTTCCCGACGTAAACCCAGTGTGGACCAATGTCCGAAGACAATGCGCAAATCTTCGCTGCGCCGTCCAGGCACTTCAAACCATGGCAGGTAGCCCACGGGCTGTGTGCCGGGTTTACCCTTGGCTTCAAAATCAAAATGCCCTGTAGCGTTGCAGTAGCGCAGCCGTGTAAAGCTGTTGGTAATAAAACGCAATCGATTCCAGTTTGCTAGGTCATCACACCACACATCAGGCTGATTGCCGTACATGTGTTGAAAAAACGCCGTGTAGTTATCACCACGCAAAACGGTTTCAACTTCTTTTGCACAGGTCTGTGCCATAGCCAGATCCCATTGTGGTGGCAGGCCAGCGTGAACCAGCAGGGTATTCAGCGCTGGGGCGTGATGCATCAACGGCTGTTGCCGTAACCATGTCAGTAACTCATCACGATCCGGGGCGGACAAAATATCATCCAGCGTATCGTTCTTGTGAAGTGGCCTGCTGCCTTCGGCCACTGCTAACAGATGTAAGTCATGATTACCCAGTACCGTTATCGCACTGTCGCCCAGTTCATGCACGGCACGAAGTACCTGTAATGATGCGGGGCCGCGATTGACCAGATCACCGGTAAACCATACCTGATCATTTGCCGGGTCAATGTTAATCAGCTCCAGCAAGCGCATCAGCTCATCGTAACATCCCTGAATATCACCTATTGCGTAAACCGCCATTGTTGTTCCGTTTTTTGTTTTTTAACTCGGTAGCCGTTAATAAAATTTTCCGGGCAGAATAACACGCAGGGCACGCAGTTCGGGTAAACTCCGGCCATGGACAAAACTCTCATCGCTCACCCGCAGGAAAAATCGAATCGCTGGCTGTCAATGAGCGGCCTGTTGTTTATCAGCTTTTTTGTTGTCGGTCTGGCGTTGATGACCCTGCTCAATAGTGGTGTGGTTAATCACATGCTGTTCCCCATTGGCACCGACATTGCTATGTTTCAGCTCATCTGGCAGGAGCAGCCATTAAGTGCATTGGAGTTTATGGTTACCAAGTCATTGTTTGTGTTTATCCATCAGGATCCACGCAGTGGACTTAATTTGTGGACGTTGCAATACGATAGCATCACTCTCGTGGTTTATCTGTTCGCCGCCCTGTCCGGCGGACGCCTTATCAGCCATGCCCGGCAAGCATCGCAGCATAATACTGGTTTGTTGCGCGGGCTGTTGGGCGTTGTGCTGCTGGTAACGGCTTTCACTTACATGACTGCCATCGAGCACTGTTCTGGTGCCACCTGGGTGGGCTTTGTGGGCCTTTATGGTTTGGGTTTCAGTGATTTTGAGTTTTACCCCTATTATCAAGGTGTACTGACGTTGCTGGGCCTGGGTTTGCTGATATGGGGCCGTATTAAACCTCAGGCAAACAGATAAACCAGCAACCCACCCAGCAATAAACGATAAATCACAAAGGGCAACATGCCGATGTGTTCCAGCAGTTTCAGAAAAAAGTGTATGCACAAATAGGCGGTAATCGCCGAGGTTATCATACCGATAATCATTGCCCGCCAATCCACGAGGCTCGGTTCTTGGATCAAATCCAGCGTTAGCAAACTACCGGCCAGAGTAATCACTGGGATCGACAACAGAAATGAAAAGCGTGCTGCTGCCTCGCGTGACAGCCCCAGCATCAGGCCTGCCGTCATTGTCGCACCGGAACGCGAAGTACCTGGGATCAACGCCAGGGCCTGGGCAATACCAATAATGGCAATATCGCTAATGCGCAGGCTGTATTCATCGCGCTGGCCGCGGCCTTTGCTATCTGCCCACCATAACAACAGGCCAAAGCCAATAGTCGCTGCAGCAATTACCAGCTCCGAGCGCAGGTTATTTTCAATAAAGCCTTTTAACAGCAAACCCGCCAACCCGACCGGAACGGTACCCCATAGCACCGCCCAGGCCAGTCGGCTATTTGCAGTTTGCTTGCGGGTGAGCACCGACTGCACCCAGTCCTGAGTCATGGGCACTAATTCGCGGCGAAAATACAGTACCACCGCACTGAGTGTGCCAACGTGTACGGCGACATCAAAGGCTAGCCCTTGGTCCTGCCAGCCCAGCAAACGCGGTAATAGAATAAGATGTGCGGAACTGGAGACCGGAAGGAATTCAGTGAAGCCCTGTATCAGAGCAAGAAAAATAGCGTGTAATGAATCCATAGCGGTTTATTTTTTCTCCGCCACAAGGCGCGCCATGCGCCCTTCTTTCAGTGGTGTTTTTTCCAGCACGCGGAAGCCGGTGTTTTCCAGCATGAAGGCCAGATCATCAACACTGAAACGATTGTGCTCAATGAAATGGATAAACAAATCTTCTAACGCATCCACGGGTGTTTGCCGGTCAAATACAGCTAATTCACTGTCTGTCAGATATTGCGCCAGTGGTGCGCGCACCCAGTCCATAACATAAAAAATGCCACTGGGTTTCAGGCAGCGTCGCATTTCCTGCAAAGTGCGTACTGGCTGATGCATTTCATGTAATACCACAGAGGCTATCACCACATCGACACTGTTATCAGTCAACGGTAAATGGGGGTCGTGTAAGTCAGCGGTGATGATTTCGCAACCTTCAGGCAGATTGTTGGCGGCTTCCAGCATGTATTCAGCACATTCCACGCCGATAACGCGTGCCTGAGGATGCCGTTGATGTACCTCACGCAGAAAAGTGCCAGGGCCAGTGCCCAGGTCCAGAATCACTGGAGATTCACCCAACACCGGTACTATGCGCGTATTCCATAGTGCCCAGAAATTCTCGTTAAAACGTCCGGCATAGGTGTCTTTCATTAATTGCACAAATGCTTCGCCATCGCGATGGTGCTTGGTGAGCATGGCCTGTGTTTGTTGAAGTTTGTTGTTCATTACAGCTCCTGTCCCTATTAACTTTTCATTGTTATGCTGAACCTGTTTCGGCATCCAGAAACTTGTTAAAACCACTGGATTTCGGCATGAGGGATTAATTTAGGTTAAAGCTGGTGCCGTAAGTCCTGCATGGAAAAGCCGCGCAATGGTTGATGATAATTTCGTGCCAGTGCAATCACCTTAAAGCGCTCACCCATTTCGGCGGGCAGGGTGAGGGTGCGCATCTGTTGTGCTTGTAAAACCTGTTGCCGCTCATCCAGCTTTTCAAAAGGTTGTGCCAGTTCACTGATACCGTTGCCTAGCAGAAAAAACCCCTGGGTATTGTAACCACGTACCTCTAGCCCGGAGGATACTGCAGCTTCAGCAATAGCGGTGAAATCCACATGTGCAGTAATGTCTTGTAAACCAGGATAAACAAATGGGTTATCGTGGGCACGATGCCGATAATGGCACATCAGCGTACCGCCATTGCGCTGGGGGTGATAATACTCGGTGGCGGCATAACCATAATCAATGAGTAACACCACGCCAGCATCCAGCAGACTGGCAATGGATTGCACCCAGCCTGTGGCCGCCAAATTGATTTCTGATGAATAGCCTGACGGCAGTTTTGCAACGATCTCTGTCAGGTGCTCTGGTATCAATAACCCGTCCGACATGTTATTTGTCCACTGGAAACGACCCCCCGAATAACTCACGCAACGTTCCTGCAAACCCTTTTCCCTAGTGACAAAACATTGCACGGGTAATGCGTCCAGCAATTCATTGGCCACCACGATTCCCCGAAAACCGGGCGCAGGTAATTCGTGCAGCCAGCGCACGCGTTCCAGCAGATGCGGTACCCGCGTGGCAAGGGTTTCACGCTGGCGTTCCTGCAAGTCTGCGCTTAATTCCAGAATGAAATATTGCGAAGGCAGCTCGTCGAGGATTTCCAGTTCGGCCAGTATATCCGCTGCCATAACACCACTTCCTCCTCCGACTTCTAACACTTCGCCTGTCCCCTCAAAGGTACATAGCACCTCGGCTAATTGCTGCGCCAAGGTGCGAGAAAACAATGGCGAAATCTCCGGTGCGGTAATAAAATCGCCTTGTTTGCCGAACTTGTGCGCACCGGCTGAGTAATAACCCAAGCTTGGTGCAAACAGAGCCAGATCCATGTATCGGGCAAAACTGATCTGCCCTCCGGCAACGGCAATCTCATCAGCAATAAAGGCAATAAGCTTTTCGCTATGGGCTTGCGCGGCAGCATCAGGCACGGGGAATTGTGACAGCGTGTTTGCCGAAGTAATGTCAGGGTGCAAAAAGGGAACGGATGATGTAGGCATGGTGAAAGTCGGCGTTTGAATCAAGTTTGTCACGAGTAGTGGTTGGGTAATGGATACAGAGTGGGGTAGAGTGTGTGCTTTACAGGTGAGTACGTTTTGCAATCACATTGCCTGACGACAGGAAAACAATGCCTTGAATGATATCATAGAAGCCAGCGGCAAAAGCTCGAGTTCGCTACAGGATCGCGTTATCCTGGTTACTGGTGGTGTGCATCGCATTGGTGCCGTTATCGCCCGGACGTTGCACGCCGAAGGCGCACGGCTGGTGTTGCACTATCGAGGTTCGCGTGATGCTGCCCACGACCTGCAAAACGAACTCAATGCGTTGCGCGATGATTCCGTGGTACTGGTGCGTGCCGATCTGCTGGATCAGGCTGCCCTGCCTGCGGTGGTAGCTGATGCATTGGCTACCTGGGGGCAGCTTGATGTGCTCATTAACAATGCCTCCAGTTTTTATCCCACTCAACTGGGAAGAATCACCGAAACTGAGTGGGATGACCTTGTTGGCACCAATCTCAAAGCGCCGTTTTTTTTATCCCAGGCTGCTGCGCCACACCTCAAGGAGCAGCACGGCTGTATTATCAATATCGCCGATATTCATGCTGACCGGCCGCTGAAACGTTTTCCTGTGTACAGTATCGCCAAAGCCGGGCTGGTTATGCTCACCAAGTCACTGGCCTGCGAAATGGGCCCCGAAGTACGTGTTAATGCCATCGCCCCCGGTGCTATTTTATGGCCGGAACGCAAAATTGATGAAGTGACTCAACAGCGTATTGTTTCCCGTACTTTTCTCAAGCGCCAGGGTGACCCCGAAGATATCGCGCGTGCGGCATTGTTTTTGATTCGCGACGCGGACTATACCAGTGGTCAAGTGATTACTGTGGATGGTGGGCGTTCGCTCAATAGTTAACTCTTGTGATAAATCCACATTGAAACCCTTCGCCGAATCCTGCGCACAAAACCAGCACGTTATTCTTGACGTGTTGCTGAAAGAATTTGTTTCAGTGCAACACATATTGGAAATAGGCAGTGGTACCGGCCAGCACGCGGTGTTTTTTGCCCGCGCACTGCCTCATATTATCTGGCAGACCAGCGATGTGGATGAACACCATTCCGGCATCCATGCCTGGATCAGCGACGAAGGCCCAGATAATGTGCGCGCTCCGTTGAGCCTGAACGTGGCAACGAATCAATGGCCAGACATGACTTTCGATGCCGTGTTCAGCGCTAACACCGTACACATCATGGGCTGGCAGGAAGTGATAAAAATGTTTTCCGGTATAGGTCAGGTACTCGCTGACGGTGGACGTTTTTGCCTTTACGGACCATTTAATGTCGATGGACAATTCACCTCAGAGAGCAATGCTCGTTTTGAACAGTGGTTAAAATCACAAAACCCCAGGAGCGGAATTCGAGATCAGGCTGAGTTGGATGAACTGGCAAAAAAAGCGGGGCTTACACGCATTGCTACGTACGAGATGCCCGCCAATAATAATGTTCTGGTGTGGGAAAAAACAGGAGCAGGTTAGGGAGGCGCGGGGAAGTTATTGCGTGCATGTCCCTTGAGTCACTCTCGCTACGGTTTAGCTGATGTATTAGGTTGAACTTCCGCCCCTGTCTTTCAGAGCAACAATCGCTTCACGCACTTGATCCACATCAATACGCGCTGGTGATTCTTCGTTGGCCAGTTCAAACAGAGGAATCAGATCTTCCAACAGTTTGGGAATGTGTGGCATCAGCCGGTGCAGATTGCCGTGTTTGATCATGCCGATAGCTTCATCCAGCTTTGGGCAAACCTTATCCGGGTCCACAGCCAGCTCATCTTGATGCCGGCTGGCGGCACAAAAGCGATTGCGCCCCGCATTTTTAGCGGTATACAGGCGTTCATCGGCAGCAGCCAACAAGGTCTCCAGGACATCTCCATCCTGTGGCTGCATGGCAATACCAATACTGATGGTGACGGGGATGTTGTTACCCTCAAACTGAATCTCCAGCGACTCCACCGCTTTGCGCAGGCGTTCAGCCAACACGATAGCCGCCAGCCGGTTGGTATACGGCGAACTCACCACAAATTCTTCACCACCCACGCGCGCCAGGGTATCCTCTTCGCGCACATTTTTCGATAACGTCTGTGCTACCTGTACCAGTACGTAGTCGCCTGCAGGATGGCCAAAGGTATCGTTGGTGTGTTTGAAGTGATCAATATCCATCATCAGCACAGCAAAATATTCTTTTTGCCGGCGCATGAGTGATAATTCTTTGTTAGCGATGTGGCTGAAAAAGCGCCGATTGGCCAGCCGGGTCAACGGGTCAGTATTGGCCTGTTCACGCAGCTCACGCTGACTCTCTTCCAGTTCACGCAGAGTGACCGCCAATTTGCGGTGGGCGCGTAGTCGGGCAAGCAACTCGACCCGGTCACTGGTTTTGGCGACAAAATCATTGGCTCCTGCCGTGAAAGAAGCTTCACGGGCCGCAGTGTCGTTATCACCCGTAACCATGATCACCGGCATATTGCGCACCCGCATCACTACGCTGTCACGCATGCGTTTGACCAAACCAAGGCCATCCAATCTGGGCATCGACAAATCGGTGATTACTACCTCAATACGGCTGTCGCTACTGATGAATTCCCAGGCCTGTTCACCATCAATCGCTTCCATTGGCATAAATTCGTCTTGCAGAGCACGGCTTAACGACAGACGAATCGTGGGAGAGTCATCAACGATGAGGATCAGCGGCTTAAAGTCAGCTGCATCGGGTTCGGAAAAGGGACTGAGTGTGTCATTCATTGATGCTGTGTTTACCGCTGTGTGGTTACCATTAACAATAGCTCAGTCTTCGAAATTTCTTATTAAATGTATTTCGGTAGAAAAACCTACCATTCAAAAAGTATCGGCCGCAGTGCTTGGTTTCTTTTGTCGAACTTTTCCCACAAAACAGCATAATTTTCGCCAACTTCCGGATGCACATCATCCGGCACCATCTCCGCCAGAGGCCAGAGCACAAAAGCATAATGGAGAATTTCGTCGCGTGGCACATGGTAATTTTCCGTGGCAATGATTTCATCACCATAGAGTAGCAAATCTAGATCCAGTGTCCGTGCCACAAAACGCTCGCCACCACGCATCCGGCCATGCTGATTTTCGATATGTGCCAGGCTGGTGACCACTTGTTCAATGCTGTCATCAGTATTAAATGCTGCCACCAGATTGTAAAAGGCATCCCCCTCAAAACCCACTGCATCGCTTTCGTACACTGATGAAAGTTGTACCTTGCAATATTGGCGGCGCAAATCTGCTACGCCTGCCCGCACGCTACGCTCACGGTCAATGTTGCTGCCAACGCCAACAAATATCCTCGGCATGTCAGTCTCGTGTGCCTCTTTCAATAATGACCCCGACATCCCCAGCGTAACGTACGGCGCCTTTTTTGTTGACACGCAGACGCACCCATTTCACGCCAAATTCATTAAGCACGATTTCCGCCACCCGTTCAGCCAGGGTCTCTACTAATTGGAACTGACTGTCACTTACAAATTCAATAAGCCGTTTGGCCACAGCCTTGTAATTGAGCGTATCTTCAATGGCATCGGTGTGTGCGGCAGCGGGAATATCTGCTGCCATATCCAGGTCAAGGATGATCGACTGTTTTTCTTCGCGCTCCCAATCGTAAATCCCAATGATGGTTTCGATGGTGAGGTCATGCAGGAAAATAATATCCATGAGGGTGATAAGCGAAAAGCTCCAGATAAGAATGAAACAAAACTATACCGTATTTGCGTAATACCAGACCAGCAACCTTGACATACCTATAGCGACTTGCCGCAAAAAGTACGCAATAATGGCGTCATGCTTAGCACCGTCATGATCTTTTCAGCCTATCTCATGGGCTCGTTATCTGCTGCGATTATCACTTGCAAGCTGATGGGTTTGCCTGACCCACGTACCCAGGGTTCCAACAATCCGGGCGCCACTAACGTATTGCGCACAGGTGGTAAAAAGGCGGCCGCCATCACCCTGTTGGGTGATGCCATAAAAGGTGTTATTCCCGTGCTGGTTGCACAATGGATGGTCGCACCACCGCACATTCTAGCACTCGTCGCGCTGGCCGCATTTTTGGGCCACCTCTATCCGGTATTTTTTGGTTTCCGTGGTGGGAAAGGTGTAGCTACCGCCTTTGGGGTGCTGATAGCCATAGCATGGCCGGTCGGTTTAGCTTTGCTGGGTACCTGGTTACTATCCGCTAAACTGTTCAAAATTTCATCGTTATCGGCACTCATTGCCGCTGGTCTTTCGCCATTTTACATGTGGTTATTTGCGCCGCAACCCGAGTTCATCATACTTGCCAGCGTGATCAGTATTATGTTGATATGGCGTCATCGATCCAACATCAAAGAACTGGTTGCCGGTACCGAAGGAAAAATTCGCTGACTTCATCTGATCCACCACAAAATATTGCAAAACCGGAGACTCAAGCCCTCTCATTTCACGCCGATAGCCTTTAACAACATGGGTATTCACAGGAGGTGTGTATGCGTAACTTTGATTTGCAACCCACATCCACCGCGCACTGGCACAAACTGGTGTGTGAGGCAGAACAACGGGCGCAACGTAGCCTGAGTGAAGAATTGCAAAGTTATCTGGTGTTTCTGCTACAACGTTTTCTCAACAGACCGGAAATGACCAGCCGTGTTCTTGCGCTGGATTATCTCAAAAGTTTTCGCATCGCCGGACAACGGCAAATTGGCAAACTGCGCGACGTAGGTGATATTTGTCTATTGCATGCCGGCTTTTTTCCGCAACGCGCTCGTCGCCGCCGTGTCAGTGTGAATTATTATGTTGATATGGGTATTGGTGCCTATTACCAGTTACACCATAATACGGCGCACCAGCAAGGCCAGCTCTACGAACATCTGTATGAAGGGTTTGTCCCGGCTATGGATGTGCTGCAAACGATTCGTAATATGGGTGATTCACAGCCATTGCTCGACCCACTCACCGCACATGAACTTTGGCAGCACACCAACAGCACTCAGGCACGGCAGCGATTACGGGATGCAAGCGACGGGATGCCGGTGTCTGTTGGCAAACAGGCTCGGTCAGCACGCCGACACTGATTTAGACTTCCTGAAAAAAGTAGCGTAAACCCTCCAGGTTTTAGCCGGAATTTATACCATACGACAAAATACAGTTTGTTGGTACAAATGCCCCTTGCTATGTTGAATCATTCTTATTTGCTTCTGTCCAGCTTGGCCAGCAAGGCGTTTTCATCCAAAGCCAGATCAACAAGCTGCAATTTATTTAAAACCGCTGAGCAATCTGCCCGCCGGCCCAATTTCAGCCGCGTTAAAAAGAAACACACCCTCCGGAGAAATAGCAGCACAAAAAGCACCATGATGCTGGTGACCACCTCAAACCAAATGAGTGAACTGCCAACAGCATCTATCAATGCGCCATAAGTGAAAAAATAAATCAGTAAAATGATCCCAGAGACAATACCGATGCTGACCATGAAATTTTCCAGGGTTTTTTTGATTTGTTGGATGGCATTGAGGGTGTTTTGCTGGGACATATTATTCACTTGTATGTTTGCTGGGGTTAGTGGCGGGTTGGATTCTAGCAAAATCCGGGCGCGTGAGTACGCCTATTGACATCAGAGACAACACTGCATGAGCAAGTACGAGAATTGTTACAAGCCAGCAGTGTATGTTAAGTGCGTCATGACAAAGAGATGTGCGCAGCATCTATGGCTGCGTAGACCATGTGGTTAGCGTGAATTCACCGTGCAATCAGTGAATGGAAACAAAACCGAAGCAAGTATTTTTCAGCTATAATCACTGGCCTTTTTCCGAACCCATTTCCGGTGTGACTTAATTCTCATGAACCAGCCAAAAAACCAACAACCTAAAGCCGTTTCCCTGATTTCTGGCGGTCTTGATTCCATGCTTGCCACTCAGGCTATGCTTGATCAAGGCATCCATGTGGAGGGCATCAATTTTTATACCGGTTTTTGCGTGGAAGGCCACACCCATGCTATTCGCAAAAAAGACAAGGCGAAACCGAAACGTAATAACGCCCTGTGGGTGGCGGAGCAGCTGGGTATCAAGCTGCATATCATTGACGTTATCGACGAATACAAGGATGTGGTGATTAATCCCAAGCACGGTTATGGCAGCAATATGAACCCTTGTCTGGATTGCAAATGTTTTATGGTAGGTAAAGCGCATGAATGGATTAAAAAGCACGATTTCGATTTCATCGTCACTGGTGAGGTGGTGGGCCAGCGGCCCATGTCGCAACGGCGTGACACCATGCCCGTGATCCAGCGTGAGTCCGGTGCTGAAGATCGCCTGCTGCGCCCACTATGCGCCAAAATTCTGCCCGCAACCCTGCCTGAGCGTGAAGGCTGGGTGGATCGTGAAAAACTGTTTGCTTTCAACGGCCGTGGCCGCAAACCGCAGATCGCGTTGGCCGCACAAATGGGCATATCAGATTTTGCCCAGCCTTCCGGTGGCTGCTGTTTTCTCACCGACGCAGCCTATTCCAACAAGCTGGCAGATTTATGGTCAGCACGCGGCGAGCGTCACTACGAACTCGACGACATTATGTTGCTCAAGGTGGGCCGCCACTTGCGACCACGGCCACATTTCAAGATCATCGTTGGTCGCGAAGAAGGCGAAAATCGCTTTCTTGAAGGCTATCGTAAGCAGTTTACGCACATGTACACCACAAGCCATCCAGGTCCGTTGGTACTATTGGATGGCACGGCCGGTAACGACGACTTGCAGTTGGCGGCACAACTGGCGGCCCGTTTCAGCCAGGGCAAAATGGCTGAAACAGTGTGCGTTGAACTACACGAAAAAGGTACCGCCAAACGCGAATTGACGGTGGCGCCACTGACTAACGAAGAAATCCCCCTGGAGTGGTATTTATGAGCCATCATCAGCTCGATGCCCGCCGCATGCTCTGCCCTATGCCGGTGATCCGCACGCAAAATTTTGTGGTTAAGTTGCCGCCCGGCGATACTATAGACGTGCTCTGCACTGATCCTGGTGCATTGCACGATATTCCTGCCTGGTGCCGTATCCACGGCCACGAAATTATTGGCACGCAGGAGCAGGATGGCGAGTTAATGATTAGCGTACGTGTAGGTGTCAACTCCGACTAATGGGGCACGGTCACCACCATCATCATCTGCCCGACACCAGCGGAGACGGTTACCACGACGCGCGTTACAAGGAGGCTCGCAAGGTCACTCTGATCGGTTCGGTGGTGGATCTGTTGCTGAGCGTCGCGAAGATTGTGGCGGGTTATATCGGCAACTCTCAAGCGCTGATCGCCGACGGTATACATTCGTTATCCGACCTTGCTACTGATGGTGTGGTGTTATTCGCGATGAAACACGGCTCCCGCGAGGCTGACGAAAAACACCCTTATGGCCATGCCCGTATCGAGACCCTGGCCACCATCATCCTCGGCGTAGCGCTGGTCGGCATCGCTATCGGCATCGCCTGGGACGCCGTGCTGCGTCTGCGGCATCCCGAATTACTCATGCACCCCGGCTGGCTGGCATTGGTGGTTGCCAGTATTTCTATCGTTTCCAAAGAAGCCATTTACCATTACACCATGCATGTTGCGAATAAGTGGAACTCCAGCCTGTTGCGTGCCAATGCCTGGCATAGTCGCTCGGATGCCATTTCTTCAGTTATTGTCGTCATTGGCGTAGCGGGCAGCATGAGTGGCTTGCTTTATCTGGACGCTGTCGCTGCTATTGGCGTGGCATTAATGGTTGCCTGGATCGGTGCCAAATTGGCTTGGCACAGCGCAGAGGAACTGATTGATATTGCCATGGAGCCGAAGCAGGTAGAGCAGATTCGTCGCTCGATCCAATCGGTGGACG
>Ga0316204_10000610_pt1 | contig 123826 bp, 99 predicted proteins | sample 6monrhotite_MG_2_FD_205661 | JGI IMG/M metagenome (GOLD analysis project Ga0316204, IMG submission 205661) | Microbial mat bacterial communities from mineral coupon in-situ incubated in ocean water Damariscotta River, Maine, United States -... | ecosystem: Environmental > Aquatic > Marine >...
ATTATCCTGAGGGTTATGATGAGATACTCTATCCTGAGGAAGAGGGCTGGGTAAGGCATTTTCGTGAAACTTTCATCCGGGTATCCGATGATTTGATAGACTGGAAAACCGAAGCCCTGGTGAGGGGTAAGTGGCAACTGCATAGCCCGAATGGGAAGAAATTTCAGGCCGAACGCAAGAAGTAGATAGCAAGAGATGTTTTCAAAGGGAGGCTCAATGAAATAATAAGCCACTTACTTTTCTAGGCTTGGTGTTTAGCGAGTTGGTCGAGAACAGCCTCTCGGTAATTAGCGCCTATGGGAAGCTCTTCAATGCCTACATTCAATTCACGACTGGTGTAGCTGCGTACCTTTTTTAGGTTCACAATGTAAGATCTGTGCGATCTTTTGAAGAGCGATTGTGGCAACACCTCTTCCAAATGACTGAGCTTCTGGTAGCAAATTAAGGTTCTGTCATCGCAGTAGACCTTAACATAATTACTCAGGCCCTGGATGTAGCAAATCTCGCTAAGGTAGACCTGCACCATTTTGGAATTTACCTTTAAGTAGATGTACGGATTTGCCTCCTCTTTGCTCCTATCCATTAACAATACCCGATTGAGTGCTTTCAGAAATCGCTCCTGCGAAATGGGCTTGAGCAGGTAATCGATCACGTCAATTTCAAAGGCATCAATCGCATATTCCCGGTGGGCGGTGGTAACGATCACCTTAGGAGGCTTTGCCAGGCTCTTGACAAAGGCCAAACCATCGATATGGGGCATTTCTATATCTAAAAATATCAAGTCAACCTGTAGTGATTGTAGCAGTGAATTTGCCTCAATGGCATTGATGCATTTTCCCACAATCTGTATCTGATCAAAGGGCTCCAGGTACCTCTCAATGATCTGTTGGGCAATGGGTTCGTCATCAATAATGAGGCAGTTTATACTCATAATGTCTCGGTTAGTAAAAGCCGCACATGGTACTCATTTCCGACCCGTGCACAACTCAATTGATGTTTGTCTGGAAAAAGCAAGGACAGTCTTTTGCTCACATTTTTTATGCCTAGCCCCTTGTTTTCCGATTGCTCAGTTTCGCTTTCGAAAACCTTGTTTGTCACTCGAAATTCCAGCCTTTCGTGCTCATAACTGACATAGATGGATATCCACCCATCCTTTGAGGCCTTATTGACGCCATGTTTGAAGGCGTTTTCTACAAAGGGCAGCAGAATCAAGGGCGGTATTTTGGCAAAATCGGTATCACCTTCCACTTTTATATCTACTTCAAATCGATTGCCAAATCTAATCTGTTCCAAGGCCACATAGCTCTCTATTTGCTCCAGCTCTTCCGCGACAGAAACGGCTGCTTTGTCGGCCTCATACAATACATAGCTCATCAATTCTGAAAGCCGCAAAACTACTTCAGGAGTCTTTTCCGACTTGTTCAGGGCCAGTCCATACAGACTGTTCAGGGTATTGAAGAAAAAGTGCGGATTGATCTGCGACCTCAGGTAATTGAGCTCAGCTGCCAGCTTTTCCTTTTCAAAAGAGTCCGCCTTTTGCTCAGCGCTTTTCCATTTGGTGAGGACGGTAAGGCCAATCAAAAACATAAATGGAATAAGGATGATGATACCCGCCTGAACGAAACCTACCAGGTTCCAAAATGGATTGGGTTCTGTAAAGCCCATGACTGCCTCTTCCATATAAAAGTGCATGACCATACGGTGGATGAAGCTGCCAATGATTAGGGATATGAAGGTGTAGGATATGTAGGGGAAGTACCTACTCTGAAGCAAATATTTGGGCAGCAGCCAGAAGTAGTTAATGTATACCACTAACAGCCGGCCAGGTAGAAAGCCCAGTTCCAGATAAAAGCCCCTTAGAAATTCTTGAGAATAGCCCCCTTCAATAAAGGTGAATATGAGTGTATTGAACACCCAAAACAGGATATGAAGCGCTATCTCCTTCTTTTTTCTCACCATTATGAATAATTCGTGTCAGTCCATACAGTCCTGTAGTGAAAATCAGTTTTGCCCTGCCTCTCCTCGCTTCGCCAAAGCGGCTACGCGTAGGCAAGGAGGGAGTACTGATTTTCAATGGCTTATCCCTTTAGGGTTTGGGCAAAAGTCATTGAATTCAAAAAACTACAATATTATGGACAGACACGTATCTATTTTAAACCATATTCTGCCATGCGTTGTAGCACTCTGGCCTTTTCGGCTTCATTGGTAACCCTGGTCAGTGATTGGTCGAATGCTGCTTTTGCCTTGTCCAACTGGCCCAGCCAGCCATAACAGATGGCCCTTCGAAAGTCAATTTGATAGTTGGCAGGGTATTGTGCTTCTGCAATGTCCAGCACTTCCAGTGCTTTAAGCGGACTGTTATGGTGGCCGACTGATTCGGTGGCAATAAAAATCATGTCATTGACACCACCCAGTTGTTTGGCTAGTGTCAAGGCAGCTTCAGCTTCGGTGTCTTTGCTCAAGACCGCCAATATCCTCGACTTGATAAATACATTTTCGAACCTTTCGTCTATCCTGATTGAGAGATTAACCCACTCCAGTGCTTCCTCCAGATTCACGTCATGCAGCCAGCAGAAAAGTGCTGCTTCTCGTGAACCTCGCCAGTTAAATCGCGGTAAGGTTCTCAGTTCATCTCTGATCACTGCCAGGGTGGTGGTGGTTTCATCTACATCAATTGAGAGCCGTACTTTCAGGCCCGCCCAGGTCATAAAAAGGTCGGCTGAGTTTTCACCTTTTAGTTCAAAGCCATATTGCAGGTACTCCTGATGAGGAACTTGTTCAGTGGGCACATCCACCCTCAGAAAATCCTCAGACTGTTGATAGTAGAAGCTGCCCCACTGCGTGTGATTTTTAGACAGGATGATGGTGAATTTATCTTGTCCGGGAATCATATGAAGACCATACTTCCCGGCAGGCACTTCAGCCCCATTGACCGAAACAGCGTCCATAAAGGTGATGACTGTTGACTCTTCGGCTCCGGCCCGCCATACCCTTCCATAAGGCACCAGGCTGCCCCAAATTACCCTGCTGCGTACTGCTGGCTGATGGTATTTCACCGAAACGGTGGTGATGCCAATCTCCTGAGACACCTGGGCAGCCTTGCTCGTTTTAGGGTAAGTGATATTGTCATGTTTGATAACCTCTCTGAATTCCCACTGAGCATTGAGCTCAAGGCTGGTGAGCATGGCAAGCGGCAAGAGCAATGCGACCAGCTTCAATTGGGTCAATGAAAAAAGTGCCTTCATAGTAAATGGAATTTATGGGTGTAAAAAGATGCACAACCAGCTATGAGCTTGTGGAGGATAGTTTATCCTCACGAGATAAACCGGAACTGGATTAACCTTTTATGCCAACTGCCTGGAATTCTATGCGAAACAATGAAATGCCCACATTGATGAAGGGGTTTTAGATCCATTTCAAAGCACCTCCAAAGCCATAATGCCAGCGTCCTTGCCTGACTCATTTTTTGACATTTCAACTTTTTCCCTACATTGCAAATTAATCAACCAGCAACTGGTCGACCAATTTTTAACAAATAGTCGCATGTTAGCATCGTTTTAGGTTCCTCTGGAATTTGAAATGTCACTCTCCTACCTATGCATGGCGGCTACCTTATCAACCTCAGCTATGAAAAAGCTATTGAAATTTCTGCTCTCCTTTGGGCCGGGCATTTTCGCGATTGGTTATACCATTGGTACCGGCAGCGTCACTTCCATGATCGTGGCAGGCAACAACTTTGGCCTGGACCTACTCTGGGTGCTGTTCCTCAGCTGCCTCTTTTCGGGAGTGCTCATTTATGTCTCAGGCACTTACTACCTGTCAACCGGTGAAACCGCCCTCTTTGCCGTTCGCAGGCATTTGCCCATGGGCAAGCTCATAGCCATTGCCATAATACTCACCGTAGGCATAGGGCAGTGGAATTCGCTCATTGGCATTCTAGGCATTACCTCCAACGTGATTTTCGAGATCCTCGTGATCAATTTCCCCGGCCTGGCCGATCAAAAATATGGCGTAGTCCTTGGCCTGGCCATTCTCATCATTGGTCTATTCTATCTGCTACTTATTAAGGGCAAGTATTCACTGTTTGAAAAAATACTGGCATTGTTCGTCAGCCTTATGGGGCTCTCCTTTGTCTTTACACTCCTCTTCGTATTTCCTCAACCTACTGATGTCATCTTAGGCCTGGTGCCTAAAATACCGGAAGTGGATGGGGCGGGAGTACTCATAGCTGCCTTTGTGGGAACCACCATGGCAGCGGCTACTTTTTTATCACGGCCTTTATTTATCCAGGGCAAAGGCTGGACCAGGGCCGATTTCAAAGTGCAAAGAAATGACTCCATTATAGCGGCCCTCTTGATCTTCACCATCAGTGGTGCCATCATGGCCGTAGCCAGTGGTGCCTGCATGGCAAAGGCCAGGAAATTAATCACGTACTCGACATGTCTGGCGCTCTCGAGCCTTCTGTTGGCAAGTTTGCAGTGAGTATCTTCTTTGCTGGTACCCTAAGTGCCGGCTTGTCTTCCATCTTCCCATGTCTGATGATTGTGCCCCTGATGCTGGGTGATTTCAGCTCCGGTAAGCTCGATGTGAAGTCGAAGCGTTTTAAGCTCATCACAGGCATCGCAAGCCTCCTGGCATTGAGTGTTCCCATATTTGGAGTGAACCCCGTCCAGGGTCAAATATTTACACAGGTGTTTAATGTATTTGCACTGCCACTTGTGGTGGTATGTTTTATAGCACTATGGAACAGAAAAAGGGCAGGGCTCCCTACCAGAAAATTGCCAACCAATGTGGTAATGATTGCGGCTTTCATTTTCTCATTAATCATCTCTTTCAACGGATTATCTGACATATTCAACTGGTAATAAAAACTGGTCGACCAATTTTTCAAGCCCTATGAATACACTGCAAAATCCCTACTATCGTTGGCAAAAACCGCATTTTACGGCCTTTTATTCCGAGGTTTTGGGTATGGAATCGTTTGCATTTTTACGCAAAATGTTTTGACAGAATAAAATTTTTACTCAAATTGGTCGACCAGTTGCTGGTAAACTAGTTAAATATGGAAATCGATTTACTAAATAACTTCACAGAGATCGTAATAGAGAAACCGGTTGATAAGATTATCAACCAGATCAAAAAACTGATCTCTTCAGGACAATTAAAGCCAGGTGATAAACTCCCTTCTGAACGCATGTTGAGCGAGCGCTTTGGCATTGGTCGTACCAGTGTCAGAGATGCTATCAGAAAGCTTGAGTTTTATGGTATTCTCAAGACGCTTCCCCAAAGTGGTACCATCGTAGCTGGTTTTGGTGTAGCTGCCCTGGAAGGTCTTATCTCAGACGTGCTCCAGATTGAGGGCACCGACTTCCACTCGCTGGTAGAAACACGATACATTCTGGAAACCAATTCAGCCAAGTTTGCAGCCCTAAGAAGAACAGACGAAGACATTGCTGCCCTGGAATCTTCATTGGTGTCGTACAACACAGCAGTAGAGAGTGGCGGTGAGGCCATTGAAGAAGACCTCATGTTCCACCTCAAAATTGCAGAAGCCAGCAAAAACTCAGCATTGAAATCGATGATGCTGATCATAACCCCGGATATACTTAACTATTTCAAACAGCACCATGTATGTGGTGATGGGCGATCTGAAAAGGCAGTGAAAGAACACGAAATGATCATTGCCAGAATAAAGGACCAGGACACTATTGGTGTAGAAGAGGCCATGCAGGCCCACCTGGAAGACGTAATGAATTATACTAAAAAACTAAGGCCTTAACGGGCTGCCGACCTAAAGAAAAGCAATATGAATACTTGTTAAAAACAAAGATGGATCAGCTAATGCCAATCCATCTTCTTAGGAGTGACCCAAGCCTTTATTCAAAATATCAATTTGGCCATCGGTATCAGAAAAAAGCAAAGGACATCCAGGCCCTAATATATAGAAGTTTGCCCGGATTACCCTGATCGATTCGCTCCTGCAATTACAGACTTCGAACATTTTTAGAATCTAATGCCTACAAAATGAAACAAATTTTTACTCCGAGATCATGGGTGGCCCTTATGCTCATGACGCTCATGTCAATCTCGCTGATTGCACAAAATGACCAGATTGTGCGAGGTAGGGTAATTACCGGAGATACCGGTGAATCCCTCCCTGGTGTGTCTATTAGGGTTAAGGGAACAGATCGGGGAGCTATTTCCGATGCTGATGGAAACTATTCAGTTCCGGCAAGTTCTGCTGACGTGCTGGTATTCTCTTTCATTGGCTATGTGAGCGCAGAAGAAACCGTTGGATCGCGCTCTATTGTCAACATTACTTTGCAAGCTGATGTAACCCAACTGGGTGAACTCGTAGTGATTGGTTATGGTACTGAGAAAAAATCTCACTTAACGGGTGCCATCTCAAAAATCACCAATGAAAAACTGGATCAATTGCCTGTGGCGCGTATTGATGATGCGCTCGTTGGGCAAGTAGCAGGTGTAAACATCGCCAGCACTGAAGGTGAAGCCGGTTCTGCCCCTACAATCAGAATCAGAGGAACAGGCTCTATCAGTGGTAGCTCGGCTCCGCTTATTGTGGTAGACGGACTGGTAGTTGATAACGACTTCCTCTCTGCGCTGGATATGAATACCGTAGAGTCTTTCGAAGTACTGAAAGATGCAGCTTCTTCTGCTATCTATGGTTCAAGAGGCGCCAATGGTGTGATCATCGTTACTACCAAGCAAGGAAAAGCCGGCCAGACTAAGTTTACTTACAATGGTTACTACGGTTTCAAAGAAGCTCACCAGAGCGATGACTATTATTTCTCAATAGCCGAAACAGCCGCTGCAGAGATGGCAGCTAATGGCGAACTCTCAGACAGAACTTTGTACAAGCAGTTGATAGGAATCGACCGCGATTGGCAAGATGTCATTTTTGACGGTGGTAATATCCAGAGCCATTCGGTAAGTGCAAGAGGTGGTAACGACCGCACCAAGTTCAATGCTACCCTAAGTTACCTACACGATGAAGGCGTGCTTTTGACAGATGATTTCAAGCGTTATGTATTTAGCCTGAATGTAGACACCAAAATCAGCGACAAGTTGAAAATTGGTGCTCGCTTTTCTCCATCATACTCTGATCGTAGACGCTTCGATGGTTCAACTCACGATATTCTGAGACAAACCCCATGGCTGCCGGTTTATCACGATGAGAATACCATTCAATATGTAGACCGTAACATCTACCCCAATGTACAAGTAGGCGATTATGCCACGCAAAGACATTTTGATAACTATGACCTCTACGGAGATGGTAGTGCACTGGTAGATATTAGCAATACTTCAAACACCAACCCTGCCGCTAAAGTGCTGGAAAGAGATCGCAACGATTTCAAATTCAAAGCCTATGGTCGCTTCTATGCCGACTATAAGATCATGAAAGGGCTGAATTTCAGAACAGTTTTGGCTGGTGATTTCCAGAATACCAAGAATGACAGATGGCAAGGTGTACTGGCCCATAGAAATGGGGCTGCCAACACACAATACGATGTGTCTACCACAAACCGAATTCACCTGGTAACTGAAAACTATTTCACTTACAGCAAAACCATTGGTGATCACGAAATCAATGCAGTGGCAGGTATGTCTGCTGAAAGCTGGGATACAGAATCAGAAAGCATTTCCGGTACCGGTTACGACTCTGACCTGTTGAGAAACATTGCTGCGGCTACCACCATTGCCAATGCTACTTCTATCCAATATGACGAGACCTTCCAGTCAGTGTTTGGCAGAGTAAATTATGCCTACAAAGACAGGTACCTGGCTTCTTTGAGTATTAGAAGAGATGGTAGCTCGGTTTTCGGCCCCAATAACAAGTTTGGTAACTTCCCCGCCATTTCAGTTGGTTGGAGAGTTTCTGAAGAAGACTTCCTGCTGAACAACGCGGTGATTGACCATTTGAAGGTCAGAGCCAGCTTTGGTTTTACAGGAAACAAAGACCTGAGCACAGGCAGTAACTTAATCGATAACTATCCTTATCTGTCACTGCTGTCTCCCAACACTGCCATTATCGATGGTGGCTTAGTAGCGGCTTTCCAGGCCATTAACATTGCCAACCCCGACCTACAGTGGGAACGCTCTCGTGAAGTGAACCCTGGTTTAGACTTTGGCATGTTTGATGGTTTCCTTTCAGGATCTATCGACTACTATGTAAGAACAAGTGATCAGCTGCTACTGAACAACCCTATTTCTTCAACTACCGGTTTTAACAATGCCCTGGTAAACCTGGGTGAGGTACAGAACAAAGGGATTGAGTTAGAATTCATGACTCGCAACGTGCGCAACGAAAGCATCGATTGGACTACCTCACTGTTGATTTCCAGAAACACGAATGAGCTGGTAGACTTTGCCGATGCCAACGGCCAAATCCAGAATGTAGACTCTAAAAGAGCTGCAGAGTGGATCAACCTGCAAGGCAACCCCATCTCTTCTTTCTATGGCTGGGTAGTAGACCGTGACATTCCTTTGGAATACCTGAACAACCCTTATCACCCAATTGGTGGCGAGGCACAAGATGTGTATGTGAAAGACCTCAACGGTGACGGCCTGATCGATGATGATGACAAGACCATTCTGGGTAACCCTTATCCGGACTTGATCTGGAGCATGACCAACTCTGTGCGTTACAAGGATTTTGATTTCAGCGTAATGATTCAGGGAAATCATGGTGCTGAAGTGCGTAACATGGGCGATCAGTACCTGTTCAACCAGTTCAACAGCGCACAGGATTACAATACTTCTACCACGCCAGACCAAGGTTTCATCAGACAGAAAATCTTTACTGATGACATCATCCAGGATGCTTCTTACATCGCTGTAAGAAACATCAGCTTAGGTTACAACATGCCAACTGCCAAATTGGGCAGCTCGGGCATCAACAGCCTGAGACTATATGTATCGGCACAAAACCTATTCTACTTCACTGCAGAGGGTTACACAGGTTTCAACCCTGAGTCGATCAACAATACAAGTCCAACCACATGGGGCTATCAGAGAGCAGGTTCACCTGTTTTCAAAACAGTTTCATTCGGTATTAACATGGAATTTTAATTCAAAGACATGAAGAAATTAATCTATATATCAGCCCTTTTCGTCTTTGTGCTTGCTGCTTGTGAAGATGCACTTGACTTGGCACCTTCAGCAGCAATAAGTAGCGTAACCTACTTCACGAATGACCAACAACTGGAGACCGGAGTATTTGCCATGTATGATGCCATACAGGGTGTAAACTCTACCTCTACCAATGATAATCACTCCATTCAGTATGAGTTTTACCTTACTGAAATGCGCAGCGATAATACTCGTACCAAAGCCAGTGAAGGTGAAGCAGCTCAGTTTGAGAGCTACGACATTCGCTCAACCAATGGTATTGTGCTCGATTACTACCGCAGCATGTACAATGTGATTTACAGAGCCAATACGGTGCTGGAAAACATTGATGTAGCTTCAGATGCCAATCGTGCGCAGTTTGAAGGCGAAGCAAGGTTTGTAAGAGCTTATGCTTACTTCAACCTGGTGAGACTGTATGGTGCTGTGCCTTTGGTAGACAGAATCATTGGCCCGCAAGAAACTGAGGTTTCATTTGGGCGTGCTACTGAAGCTGAAATTTACAGCCTCATAACCAGTGATCTGGAAATGGCCGTAGATGCCCTGGACAACCGTTCAGTAAACAGAGCTACGCAAGCAGGTGCTCAGGCCCTTTTGGCCAAAGTGTATATGACCAATGGTGGCAACTATGTAGGCGCACAGCAATTGCTGGAGTCCATCATTAATAGTGGCAACTTTTCACTCGAAAGTGATTTCACTGATGTATTCTATGATGAAGCTAACAGTGAGGTAATCTTCTCGATTGGTTATGTAAACGACCTGGCCAGTGATAGCCAAAACTTCTCAGCAGAATGGCTGAATGCAGTAGGCCGTACTAGCGGTGTAAACTATGTAACAGCCGATGCCCGTGAGGCCCTTGACAACCTGGGAGGTGACAGAACAGCACTTTCATACAGACAAGATGCACTACAGCCTACACAATTTCAGGTGGTGAAATACTTGCCTAATGGCGATACCGGACTGGGCATTGCGCCTACCTCGACTGACCCAACACAGGCAGGAAACGACTGGATTGTGATCCGTTATGCAGATGTGCTTTTGATGCATGTTGAAGCCATCATGGCCGGAGGTAACGATACTTCTGTTGCCGCAGCGCTTACCTCTTTCCAACAAGTAAGAGACAGAGCAGGACTTACCACTGCCGTGACTTCAGTTAGCAAAGATGATTTGCTTGCTGAAAGAAGAGTAGAGCTGGCTTTTGAAAACCACAGGTGGTTCGACCTGGTCAGATTTGGAGTAGCGAGTCAGGTACTCTCTGCCTTCTCTGATGCCAATAGCTATTCATACAGTGCTACTGATTTGCTGCTGCCTATCCCACAGGCAGAGATCAACCTGAGCAAGGGTGCTTTATCGCAAAACCCTGGATACTAATCAGTTAAAAAAAGACAGACATGAAAACTTTTAATACCAAACATAGATTTTTCAAAATGGTGTCTCTGGTGATGGTGCTTACAGTATTGGCATCATGCGACTTCGAGTTCGACTTGCCAGAAGCAGGCTCATTACCAGATGAGACACCACCGGAAGCTAATTTTGCAGCTTCACAAAGTGCCGAAGATTGGATGCGATTCGATTTCGCCAACCTTTCTGTAAGTGCAACTACCTATGCCTGGACCTTTGGAGATGGCAACACATCTACCGATCTGGATGCTACCAATGTTTTTCCGGCAGAAGGTACCTATACAGTGACTTTGACTGTGTCAGACAACCTGGGCGCTACCAATACATTCAGTATGGATGTACCAGTAATTGAGCCAGAAGAGCCAGAAGCTATTGTACCAGTAATACTTGAAGCGAGCTTTGAAGATGGTATGCTAGATGGTGGCTCGGGAGACGGCAGAGATTCCTGGAGAAACAGCTTTGGCGGTGTAATTCAAATCACGGGCAGCCCGGTACATGATGGCTCACAGGCCTCCAAGTACCCATCGGCAGGTGATCGTGTGGCATATCAGGAAATGGAATGTTCTCCCAATACGGATTACATCCTGACTTACTATTATACGCTAAAAACGAATAATCCAGGGTCTATTACTGTAAACGTGCTTGGAGGAGGTATCACCGACCTGTCGGAAGTGGCAGGAGCGAGCCTGGCTTCTCATGAAGGTACCGATCAGACCAGCTCAAGTACTTATGTGCGAGTAGATCTGCCCTTCAATACGGGTGCCAATGCCACAATGGCCATTTTGGTAACCAACCAGGGAGAAGAGGCTAGATTGGACAATTTCTCTATCAAAGTTGCTGAATAGTCAATTGATGAGGTTTCTATTAATGTCAGTGTGTGTGATTATCCTCAGTGCAGCTTCCTGCAAGGAGGATAACCCCACACCCACCCCTCCAGTGATCGAGCGAAGGTTTACTTTACCCGACATCGATCTGAATAACTGGAAAGTGACCTTGCCGGTACCAAGAGCAGACGGCAAGCCACTAGAGGTGGAGCCACCAGAGATCCTGAGTTATGCTACGGATGAAACTCTGCTGCCATATATGTACAATGATTCTACAAATGGTTCGCTGGTTTTCTATGCCATTCCTGAATCTTCTACCGCTAATTCTTCCTTTTCCAGGACTGAATTGCGCGAGCAGATGGATCCAGGCAGTAACAATACCAATTGGACTTTTGGACAGGGTGGCAGAATGAAAGGGACCTTGGCTGTGCCGGAAATATCTTCCGACTCGGATGGAGACCGACACCGTACCATCATCATGCAGATTCACGGCAGGCTGACCAATGAGCAAAGAGACCTCATAGGAGAAGATGATAATAATGCACCGCCAGTGCTAAAGATTTACTGGCAAGACGGTCGCATCAGGGTAAAGACGAAAGTGTTGAAAGACGTGAATGCTTCAGATACCGACATTCTCAAAACTTCCTCCTGGGAAGATGATGACGGTAGGTATTTCGCAGAAGTGGTCGGAACAGAGCAGTTCACCCTGGAAGTGATTGTTTCAGAAGGCCGCATGGAAGTGAAAATGAACGATAGTGAAAGCTTCGTTTACGATGACATCCACATGCAGAAGTGGGGCGTGTTTGAAAACTATTTCAAAGCAGGCAATTACCTACAGACGCGAGATGCAGGTGCTTTTGCCAGAGTGCAATACTTCGATCTGGAGATCTCTCACGATTGATAAATACATAACAAAACAGAACTCTTCATACATCAGACAGGGGGCCAAGGTTGGTTCCGAGGCCCCCTTATATTCCTAAAAGATGAGATTCAAAGTCATAAAATACCTTTCCTTATTGAGCCTTGTGCTGGTCATGATGGCCTGTGGTGGTGGTGCCGGTAACCTGGTGAACAACCTGCAGGAATTGGAGCAAGCCATGAAAGCAGCCGAACCCGGTGCAGAAATTGTCATGGCCAATGGGGTATGGGAAGATGTAGAGATCAAGTTCAAAGCCCAGGGTGCCGAGGGCCAGCCCATTGTGCTGCGCGCAGAAACACCCGGTAAGGTCATCATCTCCGGTCAATCTAACCTGTCCTTTTCAGGAGAGTACATTGAAATTTCGGGACTGGTTTTCAAAAACGGATATACACCTACTTCAGAGGTTATCTCATTCAAAACCAGCAAAACCGATCTGGCCAACCATTCCAGAGTCACCAATTGTGTGATCGATAATTTTACCAACCCAGAAAGGTTTGATGGCGATACCTGGGTGTCTATTTATGGCAAAAACAACCGCTTTGACCACAACAGCCTGATTGGTAAAGGCAACAGAGGCGTGACCCTGGCGGTGAAACTCACTACAGAAGAGAGCCGGGAAAATGACCACATCATTGAATACAATTATTTCGGCCCACGACAAGTATTAGGCTCTAATGGAGGCGAAACATTGCGTGTGGGCACCAGCCATTATTCAAGAACCTACTCCAACACGGTGGTGAGCAACAACTACTTCGACCGAGTGAATGGAGAGCACGAAATAGTGTCTAACAAGGCCTGTGGCAACGAATTTCGAGACAATGTTTTCTTTGAAAGCCAAGGCACACTCACCATGCGTCACGGACATCATACGCTGGTAGAAAACAATTACTTTTTAGGCAACAGAAAGCCCAATACAGGTGGTGTTCGCATCATCAACGAATACCAGACTGTTAGAAAAAATTACATGGCGGGCCTCACCGGGCATCGCTTCCGCGGAGCGTTGGTGATCATGAATGGTGTTCCTAATTCGCCCATCAACCGCTACAACCAGGTAGTAGACTCTTACATGGACAATAACATTGTGGTCAACTCTGACTACATCCAGCTCTGTGCCGGTAGTGATGATGAGCGCTCGGCCATTCCGGTAGGCTCTACCTTCAAAAACAACCTGATTTTGGGCAATACCAACCCAGAGCCCTTTACCATTTATGATGATGTTTCGGGCATTGAGTTTACAGGAAATGTGATGAACGAGGAGGCCAAGGCACCCATGACCAAAGGCTTTGACAAAGTGGCCCTCAACCTTTCAAGAAATGCAAACGGACTGTTGGTTCCAACACAGGAACTGATCGATCAGATTGGATTTGGCGAAGTGAAATTGCCGGTGTCTAAAGAAGAAACCGGAGCTGGTTTTTATGCCAAGGTAGATGCTGCCGTTCCTTTTGGAACAGGGCAGAAGATTGCCGTAGCTCCAGGTGAAAACAGCCTGTTAGACGCCTTAGCCAAAAGCAAACCAGGCGATGTGCTGGAACTGCAGGCAGGCGGTGAATACCTGATGACCAAATATGCCTTTGTACATCACCCGGTGTCTATAGTGACCGCTGCTGGAGACAAAGCCAAGATACTTTCTGAGAAGCAGAGCTTTTTCAAAATCGAAAATGGAGGTGCGCTTCACTTCTCAAACATCCACTTCGATGGAGCCGAGTCGCCTGATCAGGCTGGCAACAATGTGATCAGCACCAGTAAATATTCCATGACGCAAAACTATGCCCTGGTGGTAGAAAACTGCGAGATCACCGACCTGGATAAGAATCACTCTTTCGACTTTCTAAAATCTTACAAGCACACCTTTGCTGACTCTATCAACATCATCAATTCCCATTTCACTAACGTGACGGGCGCCATCATGACGCTTGACATGGAGGTGGAAGACCTGGGCATTTATAATGTAGAGAATGTGCGCATCGAAAACTCTGAGTTCACCGATGTACAAGGTGCGATCGCCAACATCTACCGTGGTGGTACAGACGAAAGTACTTTCGGGCCTATTGTTACGGTTTCTGATGTAGAAATCAACAATTCTGGCAAAGGTACACGTAACAAGGTAGCTGCTGCCTTCCGATTCCATGGCGTACAAAAATTGAATGTAGACAAGGTGGCCTTCTCTGAAAGCGCTGGTGTCGACCTGTTCATGACCAACGGAGAGCCCATTACCACCATCTCCAATGTCAATTTCAAAAACTCAGGAGGCCTGAAAACCAACGGAGAACCTTACACATCTAAAAACATTGTGAGCACCCGAAAATGAGAATCCTCATCGCCATATTGATCACGCTCAGCTCTTGTGCCATGAAGGCGCAAGATCATCCTAACCTGATTTTGACAGGGGAGGGAGTAAAGGGTATGCGTGCCAATTTGGGTCAGGTGGCCTTGTTCGACCAAACCGTAAAGACGGTTCGCAGTCAGGTAGATGCTTCAATAGCTGCGGGCATAGATGTGCCCGTGCCCAAAGACCTGGCAGGTGGCTATACACACGAGCGTCACAAGCAGAACTTTTTCATGATGCAAAAGGCTGGTGTTCTCTTCCAGATTACCGGTGAGGAAAAATATGCCATCTACCTCCGCGACATGCTTTTGGCCTATGCAGAGCTTTACCCCACTTTGGGCAAACACCCAGCGACACGCTCTTATGCTCGTGGCAAAATGTTTTGGCAATGCCTCAACGATGCCAACTGGCTGGTGTATACCGCTCAGGCATATGACTGTATTTACGATTGGCTGGATGCTGACACCATCAAGAAATTGAACACAGAGCTCTTCAGGCCCTATGCCGAATATATCTCAGTAGAGAATCCTCAATTCTTCAACCGAATCCACAACCATAGCACCTGGGGCAATGCCGCAGTGGGCATGATTGGCCTGGTGATGAAAGATGAAGAGCTGGTGAACTGGGCCCTTTATGGCCTCGACCAGCAGGTGCCTGGTGATATTGTTAAAGACAATGATGGAGGCTCAATTCAGCTGAAAGGGCAAAAAGAAGCAGGCTTTCTGGCCCAGCTCGATCATGCTTTTTCACCTGATGGCTACTATACGGAAGGTCCCTATTACCAGCGTTATGCCATGTATCCTTTTTTGATTTTTGCACAAGGGCTGACCAATGAAAAACCAGAATTGGGCATACTCGATTATCGTGAAGGGCTACTGATAAAAGCAGTAGACGCCTTGATCAACCAGACCAATGCAGCCGGAGAGTTTTTTCCCATCAACGATGCACAAAAAGGAATGTCACTGGCCTCAAGAGAGCTGGTAAATGCAGTGAGCATGGCCTATCACTTTGGAGGAAACGATCCTCAGCTTCTGTCCATCATTGAAGATCAGGGCAGAGTACCACTCAACGATTCTGGCCTGGCTGCGGCCAAAGCCATTGCAGAAGACAAGGCGCAACCTTATGAATACAAAAGCCTGGAGCTTACAGATGGTGCCAAAGGTGATGAAGGTGCCATTGGCATTTTGCGTAGCAATGACCTTACCCTGATGATGAAGTATGCCAAGCATGGCATGGGACATGGCCATTTCGACCGCCTGGGCTTCCTGCTCTACAATGGTAAAGATGAGGTAATCCAGGACTATGGCTCAGCCCGCTGGGTGAATATAGAGCACAAAGATGGCGGTGGCTACCTCAAAGAGAATAATTCCTGGGCCAAGCAGACCATAGCCCACAATACTTTGGTCATAGACAAAGACTCACACTTTGATGGCAAAGTGGCTGATGCCGATGAGACCTCAGGCACACCCTATTACTTCGCTTCTTCGGAAAACATAAAAGTAGCCAGTGCCAAAGAACTGAATGCCTATGAGGGCATGATCATGCAGCGCACCATGGCATTGGTTAATGTAGAAGAATTGGAAAAGCCATTGGTCATTGACCTCTTCTCAGTGCAGGCACCAGTGGGTACACGCTATGATTTGCCGCTCTATTACAAGGGTGAACTGATGTCGACCAATCAGCAATTCGAAACGAATAATGACCTGGTGCCCATGGGCAGAGAGTCGGGCTATCAGCACTTGTGGCAGGAAGGCCAGGCCGCCTTGGCTGGTGAATCCTTCAGAATGACATGGTTCAATCAAAAGAATTTTTACACGGTGACTTCTGCTGTTCGGGCGGGCGATCAGGCACTGCTGACCCGCATTGGTGCCAACGATCCCAATTTCAATCTCAGGAGAGATCCAGGCTTGATTCACAGGCGTACCGGTGGTAACACCCTTTTTGCATCTCTGTACGAGAGCCATGGCCGATACAGCTATGCCGATGAAATTCCGATCAACTCATTCACGGCCATTGCCAGCCTTGAAGTATTGCACGAGTCGGCCGACTATGTAGCAATAACATTTGCCCTGAAAAGCGGAGCACAATACTACTTCGCAATCAGCCAGAATAATGCTGAAGACGGTCAGGCGCACAGCCTGCAGGTGGAGGGTGAAAAGCTGGACTGGACTGGGCCGGTATATTTTTCAGAAAGAACAAAAAACTAAAGGATGGAACGCCAAAGTGATAAGTACATAATGACCAAAAGCATGGACTGGGAAGAGCTTGGCGGAGGCGTTTCAAGGAAATTCCTCGGCTTTGACAACCAGATCATGATGGTGCAGGTGAAATTTGAAAAGGATGCCCTGGGCGCGCCACATCATCACTTTCATACTCAGGCCACCTATTGTGCCGAGGGCAAGTTTGAATTTGAAATAGACGGAGTGAAGCAGATCGTTTCAGCCGGAGATGGCGTGTACATTCAGCCCAACCTGGTGCACAGTGCCAAATGTCTGGAAGCAGGCATGCTCATTGATGTTTTCAGTCCTGTAAGAGAAGATTTTTTAGACGGATCTGGAGTAGCCTATTTCGGTGATAAAGAGAAGGAATCATGAAAGTAAAAGGACTTCGGTGGTGGGTGATTGCCTTGATTGGCCTCGCGACTGTGATCAATTATATAGATCGTCAGTCATTGAGCGTTTTGTGGCCTCAAATAGCAGATGACCTTTTTCCTGAAAAATCTATAGATCAGCGCAAAGAAATCTATGCGAACATCACGATCATTTTTATGTTCTCATACGCATTTGGGCAGGCCATCTTCGGTAAAATATTTGACTGGATCGGCACCCGGCTCGGTTTTGCTTTATCCATAGGTGCATGGTCAATAGCGACTGCCCTTCATGCCCTGGCCAATTCGTTTTTAAGTTTTTCCATCTTTCGTGCTTTACTAGGTATATCAGAAGCGGGAAACTGGCCTGGAGCCGCAAAGGCAAATGCCGAGTGGTTTCCAACCAAAGAAAGGGCTTTTGCTCAGGGGCTTTTTAACTCAGGAGCTGCCATTGGTGGCATTGTGTCCATTCCGATTATTTCAGGCCTGGCCATTGCACTCGAAAGCTGGCAGGCCATTTTCATAATCGTTGCCGTGCTCGGTTTTGTTTGGCTCATACCATGGCTTGTCCTGGTAAAAGGGCCTCCAAAAAAGCACCAATGGATTACAGATGATGAGAAAGCCTATATCATGAGCGGCCAGAAGTCGACAAATAGTTCTTCAAGCTCAGATGATGGTTACAACCCCACAACAGGGCAATTATTATCACATAAACAGAGCTGGGGTGTAATCATTGCCTCCGCTGCAATCGACCCAATTTGGTGGTTGTTTATCTCCTGGATTCCGCTTTATCTGTTCGAAGTCTATCAGATGGATGTGAAAGGGCTCTTGATTTATGGTTGGGTACCCTATGTGGGAGCCATGTTGGGCGCCTGGTTTGGAGGGCTACTGGCCCAAAACCGTCTGAAAGCAGGCTGGTCAGTAGATAAGGCTAGAAAGCTTGTGATTACAATCGGGTGTTTGATCATGCTGCCGGCCCTTTTATTATTGGCTAGCCCAGGAGGGCCTACTACAGCCGTATTAATCATGGCCACCATCTTGTTTGGGTTCCAGACAGCCATAGGAAATATCCAGACATTACCCAGCGATTTCTTCAGTGGAAAAACCGTAGGAACCTTGTCCGGTTTTGCCGGAATGGCCGCAAAATTAGCGGCAGCAGGCCTGACATTTTTCGTCCCATGGCTTACCAGCGGAGGAAACTATCAGCCAGTATTTTTCATTGGCTCTGCTTTGGCTTTAGTGGCCTTGGTAGGCGTATGGGTGCTTTGTGGGAAAATAGTGCCCGTTCAAGCAAAAAATTAAAATCAATCGAAATAGTAATAAAATTTGAAACGCATAACAGTAAATTTTTTTCAATATGATACTCAAGAATAAAGTAGCAATAGTCACCGGTGGCGCCAGAGATATAGGGCGTGCAGTGTCCGTTAAGCTGGCAGCAGAAGGCGCCCGGGTCGTCATTAATTATTTTGAAAACAAAGACCAGGCAGAGGATACGCTGGCAGAGATTGAGTCCTTTGGAGGAACCGCAATGATTGTTCAGGGCGATATGACCAAACAAAGTGATGTAAACACTGTGGTAGCCGAAGCGCTCAGTGCTTATGGCGATGACATCAATGTGCTCGTCAATGTGGCGGGTGGTCTGGTGGCCCGAAAGAAGATTGAAGAAATGGACGAAGACTTCTTCGATTTCGTAGTGAAACTCAACCTGAACTCAGTTTTCTTGATGACCAAGGCGGTAGTACCTCATATGAAGTCGGGCTCTTCCATAGTGAACTTTGCTTCCCAGGCAGGTAGAGATGGAGGCGGAGGCGGTGCTTCAGCCTATGCTACGGCCAAAGGAGCAGTAATGACCTTTACCCGTGCTATGGCAAAAGAGCTGGGGCCTAAAAACATTCGCGTAAATGCGCTATGTCCTGGTATGATTGCCACTACCTTTCATGATACATTTACCAATGATCAGGTTCGTGTAAATGTTGCCAATGGTACTCCTTTGAGAAGAGAAGGTGAAGCAATCGAAGTGGCCAATCTGGTAGCATGTCTGGCATCGGCCGAAACTTCTTTCGTAACCGGTACCAACATCGATATTAACGGAGGCCTGGCCTTCTCTTAATCCAAAACTATGAAGATACTGAGCATAGGAGAACTCCTGATGCGCCTGACCGTGCCAGATAACCAGCGCTTTTCTCAAGCTGAACAGTTTCGCATGGACATAGGTGGCTCTGAGGCTAACGTGGCCATGGCTTTGGCCCAACTGGGCTGGACTTCTCGTATGCTCAGTGCTTTGCCCGAACATGATTTGGGTGATCGTGTCTGCCAGGAACTTTCTAAACATGGGGTAGATACCAGCCACATTGCTCGCCTTGGTGAGCGGGTAGGCCTTTACTTTTTGGAAGAAGGTACTTCCATAAGAAGTAGCAGAATCATTTATGACCGGGCCCATTCTGCCCTGAATGATTTGACGCCTGCTGATGTGGATTGGGATGAAGCTTTAAAAGGAGTCACCCATTTGCACTGGTCGGCCATCACTCCGGCACTATCTCAAAATATGGCTGATGTTTGCCAACATGCAGTGAATGTGGCCAGCGACCGAGGCATTACCATATCCTGCGATCTTCATTTCAGAAAAAATCTCTGGGCCTATGGTAAAAAGCCGATTGAAGTCATTTCTCCATTGTTGGAGAAATCTACGATCGTCTTGGGAGACCCTAACACCATCCAGTCCCTTACGGGGCTTGAAATGGAGTCTCGTAAAATCCAGGCCATTGAAAATGTGTACCAATTGGTACCCGATTATAGGAAGCTCATGGAGCACTTTCCTGGGATCAACGGCATTTCAATGCTGCTAAGAACAGTGCATAGCGCAAGCCATCACTCTCTGAAAGCGGTATTGGTTACTAAAAATGAATCCTTCGAAGCCCCTGCCATAGAAGTGGATAGCATTAAGGATCGAATTGGCGGAGGAGATGCCTATATGGCTGGTCTGCTCTTTGGACTCAATCAGTATGAAGACCGCCAGAAAAGCCTTGAATTTGCCTTGGCCATGTCGGCACTCAAACACACCATCAGTGGCGATTATTTCAGAGGAAATTTAGCGGAGGTAGAGCAGGTAATGAATGCCACTCAGCTAGGAAAGATAATACGTTAGGCACAAAAGGCTTGTATTAAAGGGCCGTCTGAATTCATGAAATTTAAAGCATAGCTTCTTGAAACCCAGTGTTGTGATCATATGTGGCGGAGGACCGGCCCCCGGTATCAATGCCGTCATTGCCACGGTAGCCAAGACTTTTATGAGCGATGGTTACCGGGTATTAGGCGTGCATCATGGCTACCTGGGCTTGTTTTCAGAGAATCCCGAAATCAAGGAGTTTGATTTTGACCATGCCGATAGAATATCCAACCGGGGTGGGTCAACGCTCATCATGGCCAGGTTCAAACCGAAAGACACAGACTTTAATACCGGGATTTTTGAGCGTGAGAATGTAAAGCTGCTCGTGACCATAGGTGGAGATGATACGGCCTCTACGGCCAATCGAATTTCTAAATACCTGGCGAGTCAGAACATCAGCATCTCTAATATTCATGTGCCTAAAACCATTGACAATGACCTGCCTCTGCCTGATCGAAACCCAACTTTTGGCTTTCATTCAGCTAAGGATGAAGGCGTTAGAATTGGCAATACCATCTACGAAGATGCGCGTACCGTTCGTCAGTGGATCGTGATGTCGGCCATGGGCCGGTCTGCAGGTCATTTGGCCTTTGGCATTGCCACCGGCTGCCATTACCCTATTATGATCATTCCCGAAATGTTCAACAAGGCAGAGGTGAGCCTGGATAAAATCATCAACCTAATGATCTCCTCCATTGTTAAGCGAAAACTAATGGGGGTGGAGTATGGAGTAGCCGTAGTAAGCGAAGGTGTGTTTCACATCCTCGACATAGAAGAGGTAGTGGCAGCAGGCATTGATTTCACATATGATGAACACGGACACCCTGAACTGGGCAATGTATCCAAGGCGCATATATTTAATGTGCTACTACAAATGAAGTTGAAGGAGCTGAATATTGATGTGAAGAGTCGCCCTGTTGAGTTGGGCTATGAGCTGCGATGTGCGAGGCCCATTGGCTTTGACCTTACCTTATGCTCTCTTCTGGGACTGGGAGTCAAAAAGCTTTATAATGAGGGAATAAGTGGCTGTATTGTGAGCGCAAACTCAACAGGAGACATCACTCCGCTGTATCTAGAGGACTTCGAAAAGGATGGTAAAATCCCACCAAGGTTGGTAGACACGGACTCACAGATTGCGAAACTGTTCTTCGAAGACATGCACTATATCACTCCTTCAGATTATGAAGGCGCGAGCAACTACCTGGCAGATCTGGAGACTTATGATTTTAAAAAGATATTGAACTGGTAATCATGGCAAGGTTTAACAGAATAGAAGTAGCGCTTAAAATGCGGGAAAATGGCATTGTTCCGGTTTATTATCATCCGGACCCTGATACCTGTAAGCAGGTGCTGAAGGCCTGCTATGATGCAGGCATTCGGGTATTTGAGTTTACCAATCGTGGCGATCAGGCCCATTTAATTTTTGGCGAACTGTACCGGTATTGCAAAGCGGAATTGCCAGAAATGATGCTGGGCGTAGGCTCTGTAGTAGATGGTGCCACAGCGGCCTTGTATATTCAACTGGGTGCCGACTTAATCGTTTCGCCCATTCTGAATCACGACATCGCCAGGACTTGCAACAGAAGGAAAATCCTCTGGGCCGCAGGTTGTGGCACTTTGACGGAGATCAACCAGGCAGAAGAATGGGGCGCGGAAATAGTAAAACTATTCCCAGCGGCTGAATCTGGTGGACCTGGTTTTGTAAAAGCCATTGCAGCGCCTTGTCCATGGACTTCGATCATGCCAACAGGCGGAGTAGAACCTACGGAAGAAAGCCTGAAGGAATGGTTTGGTGCAGGCGCCTATTGTGTAGGCATGGGCTCAAAGCTTTTAAATACAGCAATGATTGCCAATGGCGAGTTCGCAGCGCTATCCAACTTCATCGAAGAGGCGATGGAACTGGCGCAACGCATCAGAAAAAACTAATACCAGAAAGATAAATGCCCGGACTTTGGCATAGGCAATTGTTGATCGAAAATGCAATCGATAATACCAAAAAAAAGTCCATGCTCTAGTAATTTCAGGGTGTCGGAGGGCACCCTGTTTTATAAGAAATTACCGCGACCTGTTTCAAATTAGCCCCTCTGCAAGGGAGGTCGCATTGGTACGAAAACCCTGACTGAATGGTCAGGGTTTTTTGGTTATTTCCTTCTGGCCAACGAACAGCTGGTCTCTTATTTTCGGTGTCGCGTTATCACAAGCACCTGAAAACATGCCAACCAGTCAATTAGATCTGTAATCTGTTTTTGATAAGCTTGATGTTCGACTTGCTCACACCATAATTTTCAGCCAGCATATCCCACTGAGCCAAGGCATGTTTAACCTGTTCAATGATCAAGGTAATTTGAGAGTGGGAGAGGTTGGCCTCTGCCCCTAACTTGATTAAATGTTCATCAGATGGGTTCTGCCCTTCTCCCATGACCATTGTACTTTGATGTCCTCGTGGTCCTGAAGAGAAAGTCAAATCATAGGCTGGCGCAAGCTTCCATTGACCGGTGCCATCCATTAGAAAAGAGAAGTTTTTACCATGATCATCACGGTTGTGTGAGAGCACATTGAAAACGGCTAGAAGAAACATTTTTTCTACTTCTCTGATGTCTCTTGTAAGCACTCCGGTTAAGGTCACCAAGTCTTCATAATCTAAGGCCGGAGTTCTGAAATCTGAATGCAATAGCCCGCTCGCTGTATGCATGTGGAGCCGGCTATTGTTTTGTCGATCGAAGCGCTGGGTGGCAAAATATCCAGCACCCCTTGAGGAGGGAAACAGGTGGGTACCTGTCATTTCAAGGCCAGCTTCCTTGGCCATTAATGAGTATACATATTCAATGGCTCCGGCATCTTTGCCATCTGCCGTATTGCCAAACTTCACCATCCAATGCTCATAATTTTCCGGTAAGTCATGTTTGCCATGCACGATGTTTTGTCTGTTCTGATCTATACCGATTAAAGCTTTGGGCCTGGCTCCGGCCGATGATCCATTCAAATCAACCAATTCAGCAAGAACGTTTTCTGCCTCACCCGCTATTACCTCCCGTGTTTGGTCATAAAGCTTATCGAGGTTTATGGTTTCTTCTGAACTCTCCTCACTGTAGTCGGGCTCATATACCAAGGCACCAAGGCCCGTAAAACCGATATGTGCCAGCCTATTCAAGGCGCTGAATTCATTGGGGAGGAAGTTTTGGCTTCTTATTAGGCGATCAAATAGTAAGCGGCCCCAGCCATCGGGAAGACTATCATTAAAAACACCTGGTAATCCTTCAAAAAGACTTGAATTGAAAGATTGAACACCAGCTTCTAGGGGAAGCTTTATGGGAGATATGTCCAGCCCCAGATTGAGAAAACTCTGATCATACCCAAAGTAAATTTTATAATTCCGACTCGCCAACCTACCAACTGGAATAGTTTTTCCACCAAAGTTTAGACCAACTTTGACTTCATTTAAAGAGGTATTATTAATTATTTTCGCCATCCCCTTTGTCGTTTTTTATCTTCCTTTTTATTAAGCACGTCATCAATAGATGCGAAATTTTCGTCCAGGGGCTTCACCGCTTCGACTAGTTTTTCAAGGCATCCAAGCACCATAGCAAGCTTGAAAAATGACGCTAAGGAGATTAAACCCTTTTGTTCAAACTTTCGCAACGAGGCCAAGCTAACGCCTGAACGATCTGCAAGTCCTGCCTGTGTCAGTTCTTTTTCAAGACGGAGTGAACGCATGTTCTCTGCAACTTTTTTTAAAGCTTTAGGAGGAGTAATAAGTGAACTCATAATATTACTTATGCCTCAAATATAGCAATAATTACTATTATAGTATTAATTAGGAACTGGAACAATTTGAGCCATTGTATTGAGAATTGCACGCGGTGCCTCTAAGCTAATTTCTAAAAATAGTTCAATTCTATCGACCAGGTCTCTTCCCTCATTTAGTAGATGCTCAATAAAAAAACTTCACCCTCTCCACACTTTTTTTTGTTGTCTGAGCGATATGTATAGTACCAGGGTACTTGAAAATAGTACCCGCTACCAATCCGTATTCTTACTTAACCTGAGAACAATGAAGACCACAGCCGTATTTGAGGAGGCTAGGAAGGACCAGGAAACTATGGTCTCCACTCAACCTCCAGCGCCTATCCCCACGCCCATACCATCAGAGGCGTCACCTTTTGCCCAAAAAGAACTCGTTAAGCGCGAGTGTATCACCATCATTAATAAGTACAAAAAAATCCGTAGCCATGGGCATTGACAATTATTTGTGTGCCAAGGAAGATGTGGAAAACGCTGCTGTACCCTCAAGAGACCAGGAGGCCTTCAGCTTTACCAATGGCATGATGAAGATTCTGGAGCGGCCACAAGCCACTCAGCTACGAGGTTACAGCGCTACATTTCTGAGCTTGGAAGAGCAAAAAGAAGATGTGGTGATCAGCATTACCGATCATGAGTCTACCCTGACGGTGCTGGAAGATCAGACGGTAAGCAAAGAGAAAGAGGCACAGGAGGCACTGGAGATCAAGAGCCAGGCCCTTGCAGCCAAAAGAGACATCAAGGCCAACCACGAAAGAGTCATGCGCAGCAATGGCCTCACCCTGGCCAAAGACGAAGAAATCAAGTCTGCCGAGAAGGTAGAAAAGCCTCAGCCGTCAACTCCCTGGAGAGCGAGACTGCGTTCATTTGGCGTGTTTGTGGCCATTGAGACCCTGGCCTTTGTGGCTTCCTACGTCATTCTAAGAGAAAACCTGAGCGACATGGAAGTATACACCCGCCTCATCGCCAATGGCTTCGTGTTTTTCATCATCGATTACCTGCTGAGGAAGAAGGATCATACAGGCAGATCGGCTTTCCTGATCATTTTCATGGCGATTTATGCCTGCATGCTGCTAGCACCGCTATTGGCAGAATTTCTGTCGGGTGCCAATGCACCTGCTGCTGATGGCTGGGGCTTCGATGATGGTGCAGGTGCCGTTATGGTTGAGTCGCCCGGTTTTGGAGACTTCATGCTTCAGAATTCCTCTTTGATCCTAGTGGTGCTGGCCATCATTTGCCTGGTAACCTACATGGGCTTTTTCAACAAAAAGAAGCAGAAGAAAGCAGAGCCAGTAAAACCGGTTGCTCCCAAAGTGGAGGCAAACGCAGAAACTGAAGTCATGTACTCTTCCCTTTTCGGGCTCACCAGAGATGTGCGGTCTTTGGAAGAGGAGGTTGATGAATTAAAGTCGGCCAACAAATCTCTGCCCATGCAATTGCTCAGCGATTTTGGCCTGTTGCGCGATACCCTCATGGGGCTCGACAAAAAGTGGCAAAACCTGGGCATGCAACAAGAACGTATCAAGCAGGAGATTGCCGCCTCGCTGGACAAGGTCATGAACGAACTCAAAGAGTACCAGGACCACTATCAGCAAATGCTGTCTGGCACTACCAATTCCTTCGTGTTCAAACCTCAATGGCCCACCGAAGAAGACCTTCGCAACTACTACAAAATCGAAATCGTAGCCTGATGAAAAAATTATTAGTGATGCTAATTAGCACCCTGATCTTCACGGGATGTGATGTGATGGAGTGCGAAAATGTAAAGAGCAGTGAGGTCACCTTTCTGATCGATATCAGTGATCCAAAGCTCTTTGAAGAAGCCAGCGATGACATTAAGTCGAACATGTCGAGGTTCATGTCCAAACTTGGGCTCTCCTCAATGGGAGAATGCCACCAGCTAACGGTGAACATAGCGCCTCTATCGGCCCGTGATGAGCTCAAAATGAGTTCTGAAACCATTGGGGTAAACCAGCAGGGCCTTAGCCGAAAGCAGGTAAGGGAAAAGAGTAACCCCAAGCCTATCATTCAGATGATCTCCAGAAGCCTGAATGAATATGAGGGCTTGAAAGAGCTTGATGACTACAATTCGGGGTCCAGTATAGGCAACCAGATACTCAAAGCCATGCTGCAAATGAAGGGCTCTGGCCAGTCTACCTTGGTCATTATCTCCGACCTCATTAGCAATGACGAGCGCTTTTCTATCTACAAGGGTATACCCAAAGAAGTGAATTCTGAGGTAATGGAGCAGGTTTTTGATGCGAGGCTGCTGGAAGAGTTTTCACAAACCTATGCCATAGGTGAAGCGCCATCAGTCGTGCTGGTTCAGCTACAGGCGGTTGAAAATCACATGAAAGCAAGAAGAGGCGACATTGCTACTTTCTGGAAGTCAGTATTGGCTGACGGGCTCGATCAGGACGTGACCATCGTGGACAACCTTAGCAACTAATCGGATGTTACTCGTAATCTTGCTGGCCTTTGGGCTTACGGTGGTCATACCATTTCTGCTGTTCCCCAAGGTCAGACAATTTCTTACCCACTGGGTCAAGGGCCTGGTGCTTACCAGCAAAGACACCAATGTGCTTTTGGTAGCCATCACTTTCACCAGCATGCTGGTCATCAGCCTGGTCACTTTTCTGCTGTACAAAGTGGCCTGCTCTGCCTGGGCCTATGTGTATACAGGCGATGTGGTGGAGCAGTTGGTGTACTCCCGGGGTGTTTTTTCGCTGGAGATCGAAAACCAAACCCCTTTCCGGATCAAGAGCATACTTTCTCTTTTGGGGGCCGTGGCGCTGCAAATGGGAGCCGGGCTGTTTTTGTATCGGGCGGTGGGGCACGTGATGAGAAGACTCAACCATGTGCTCAATACGGCCGCTTTTAACCAGGAGAGCCAGCTGGTATTTTCATTCCTGGGAACCTGCCTGTTCATTGCCATCGACATGGTGTTTTATGCGCAGGACATTGCAGTGGTTTCGCAATACGCCAACATCATTTTACTGGTGCTGGCCAAAATGAGTACGCTCGGTTCTTTGATCTGTGTGGTTCACTGGCAACTGCTGAAAAAGGCCTCGTATCTGAACGAAATTCAGCGATACCTGAAGGCGGGCTCCGTTTGGCGCGAACGCCTGGCAAGACCAGTCTGGGTGTTGGGTTTCGGCTATACTTATGCATTGCTGAGCCATATTCCGGCCTTTTTGGGCTTACAATTTCTTCAAAACAACCTGGTCCTTTTCATTCTTAATGGCCTTGTGCTATTTGTGTTCTTCGTCTATGGCTACAAGCGGATGTTCCGCCAAATTCTGGATGTGCTCGGCCGCATCATGCTTTTGCCGGAGATTGGCAAAACAGGTCTTACTACGGAATGGTCTGACAGGTTCAATAAGCCCTGGCTCAAATGGATATTGGTTGCTCTGGCCATCATTGCCATCTTAAGGCAGCCTTCACTGCTTATGTTCTTCCTGGCCTTTCCGGTAGGAGTATCAATGAGCATGTTGCTGGGCATGGGGTTCATGGCCATTTTGCTGATGGGCCTGCTCTATATTTCGGTGCTACTGAGCAATAGTAAACGGGGGCTGAACAGCATCAATTTTCCAGACAGGCAACAACTCTTTAAAGCAGGAAAAATGGGCCTTTTTAGCCTGATGCATACCCTTAGACCCGTTGCCTGGGTGGTAGGTGGCTATATTCTCCTCATCAGTGCCTTTCCCAAGTCATACCCTGAAATGGATGAAAAATACTCCAGGTCTATGCTGGGCTGGCAGGGAGAGCTGCTCTACCAGGAGCTAAGCGATGAGGGTTTTTATGCCATGCCGGTCGGTTTTGAGGCCATTCCGCCTCACTTTGTCGATAACCTCTTGTACCAGGAAGATCGAGGGTTTTTGAAGCAAAGAAGCGCCTTGCCAAATGGCAGCAACTGGTTTGGGCTGAGCTTTGCAGCCATTAGCCGATTTATGAGCCATGGTGGTGGTGGCTCAAACCTCAACATGCAACTCATCAAAAACGAGGCATACCAAGGCAGAAGGGTGCAAGATGTGCAGCGTAAGTTCTATGAATTGATAGCCGCTTTTCAGCTTTCGCTCAACCTACCCTCTGAAGAAATCATGGCCCTCTACCTCAATCGCGTACCCATGTATGGCGGGCGCGACTTCAAGGGTCTTTACATGGCTTCGATGGAGGCTTTTGGTCTTCCACCCAATCAACTCAATGAACTTCAGTCGCTGCTTTTGATCTGGTCGCTTAAGAATAGCAATGCCTTTCGGCTGCAAAATGGAGAGCGGGTGCCTTATGGAGAGTTGTATCGTTATGAGACAGCAGTTAAGGCTGTGCTCGTAGACCGTTTAACGCTTTGGAAACGACAAGGACTGCTCGATGAGGCCGATTTACAGGCCATCAGCAAGAAAAGACTGGCCCTGGCAGGGCCTGGTCAGGAGCTGCCTTTGGAGGTGTCAACCCGAGAGTTTTTGAAGGCACAATTTGTAAAAGAGGGTGGCGTAATTCCTACCAGTTTGTCAGAGAAGGCACAGCTGGCGGTTGAATCGGCTTCTCATCATTTCACCACGGAGTTTAAGGACCAAATGGAGCGAGGTCAATTCACGCTTGCCTATGGTTCGGTGGCAGTTGAGGTAGCCACGGGCCGCATCATTGCCCATCAGAGTAATGGTCCGGGCACCAGCGACCTGGTAGATTTTGGGCATGGTTACCCGGTAGGCTCTTTGATGAAGCCGCCCATTATTATGAGCCTGTTGGAGAGTGGTTTTGAACCACATGAGATTCAGCTATACGATGGTAGAATGGGTAATCCGGTAGCGCCTAATTTCACGCATTCCTTTTCCAACAAAAAAGTGGGCATAGAGAAGATGCTGGCCGTGTCGCTCAATGCACCTTTCAACAACATCAAAGAGATTGCCGACCCCTCCGTCATTTTCAAAAAGAATGAAGCGCTTTTTGAGTTGATGGGGATAGATCCGGACCCAGCCATAGACCTGGACCATAAGAAGAAAAAAGTGCTCAATCAGATCAATTACCCATTGGGCAACAGGCGAATGACCCTATTAGACGTGGCCCAGGTTTACCAGGTCATTTTCAACAAAGGTGTCTGGATTCCACTGTCTACGGCAGGCATTGAATCAACGGAAGGTGATGGGCCTGAAGAAAGCATTCGCATCTATGAAAGAGATAATTGTGAGGTAGTGAAAAAGGCCATGGCGGCCACCATGCGCTACGGCTCTGGGGTGCGACTGAAATCACGATTGCCCAGAAACAGAACCTTCTACGCCAAAACCGGAACATCGGACAAGGCCACTCATGGCTGGACGGTGCTCTCTGACGGAAAACTATTGATTGTATCATGGGTGAGCTATGCCAGCCTATCGAATAACCGCCTCGACTTTAACAACAGGTCCGTGGCCATTCCATATGGTTCTGGTAGTCGATCGGCAGGCGTTTTAGCAGCCATGGTCTATAAAGAACTTGAAAATCGAAAATTCAAAAACTCAGGAAGATTCAATGCCTTGTATTCGCGGAACGTAAAACCGTGATACTGGGCGCTGAGGTCGATCTTCCATTAATTCACCTGTGTTCTATGCATTTTAGTTAAGAGAATATGTATGAAGCCAGTTTTCCTAACATTCCCCTAAAAGGAAGTAATGGAGATCATTCGGCTCCCTTCAAGGAACTAAAGGGCGGAGTACTTTAACTAAAAAGCATTGAATGCTTTCAAAACAACAACATATTATGAAAAGACTCATTAGTACAATTATTATTCTGGCCCTGGTCTATTTTGGTTACCAGTGGTACACACAAAACAAGGACAATCCGGAAGAATTTTCCATTACCGGAGAGGTAAGCGGTTCGGTAATGCTCTTGGGCAAAACCTTTATGGAAGTCACAGAAGAGGACACCGAAGACAAGTACTATGTATACAGTGAAAACTGCTGTGCAGAGAAGGGCGATACCTACAAGTTCTACATAGAATCATCTGAGCTGGCGCGGGTCAATGACCGGGCACTCAAACTCCATACAGAGAGCAGGCGGGAGCTGGTGCCTTAGCAGGTGATGAGATAAAACCTTTTTGTTTTTGGCCGCTTGTTCCTGTGCTCAAATCATTCGACCTTTAAAGACACAGGTCTTATGAAAGTATATGATACCATAGTCATCGGAGGCGGGCAAGCAGGCTTGTCTATGGGCTATTTTCTCCGTAGGCAAAAGCTGGATTACTTAATTCTGGACGACAGGGATGAAGCGGGTGGTGCCTGGCTCAATACCTGGGACAGCCTCAAGCTTTTTTCACCAGCACAATTTAGCTCATTATCAGGTTGGATGATGCCGGCAGGTACTGAAGAGTATCCCAGCAAAGATGTGTTTCTGGACTACCTCAGGGCATATGAAAAACGATATAATTTCCCGATTGAAAGGCCTGTACGAGTAGAAGCTGTTTCGAAGAATGAGGAGCTTTATGAAATTAAGAGTGACCGTGGTACTTACCTTGCCAGGACGCTTGTAAGTGCGACCGGAACTGCCAATGGGCCGGTAATACCAACCTATAATGGCAGTGACCTCTTTCAGGGGAGGCAGATTCACTCATTTGACTATCGCAGCCCGGAAGATTTTAATGGGCAAAAAGTACTGGTAATTGGTGGAGGCAATTCAGGAGCACAAATTCTGGCAGAGCTGTCCAGGGTAGCCCAGACCCAATGGGTGACATTGGAGCCGCCACACTTTCTGCCCGATGAGATAGACGGGCGCTACCTTTTCGATTCGGCTACCCGCAAATTCCTGGATCTTTGCGACAGTAAAAAGTCACACAACCTGGGAAATATTGTGATGGTAGAGACTGTAAAGGATGCTAGAGAACGTGGAGTGCTTGAGTCCAGACCTCCATTCGATGCTTTTTATGAGCATGGTGTGAATTGGCCGGACGGTACTCAGGAAGCTTTCGATGCGGTGATTTGGTGCACTGGTTTCAAGGCGCAGTTCGACCATTTAAAACCCTTGGATTTAATAGAAGAAGGAAGAATAGTTACTGAACACACCCGGTCTGTTAAGGAGCCCAACCTCTGGCTTGTAGGCTATGGTGGCTGGACAGGTTTTGCCTCTGCTACCATTTATGGAGTGGGCAAGACGGCCCGTCAGACTGCTTCTGAAATTGCAGAGACCTTGAAGAAATAGGGGGCCGAAAGAGCTATGCAGCACAACCTCAATCAACTGCTGGCTTTACACATTTTCCAGCCTTGACTTTTGATAGTCAGAAGGAGAGAGCTTCATCTTTTTTCTGAATTGCCGGTTGAAATGCGACACATTATTATAGCCGCAGTAGTAGCACACTTCCAGAATGCTCATCTGATTTTCGAGCAGCATTTTACAGGCAAAACCAATCCTGATATCGTTGAGGAAATCGGTAAATGTTTTCTGCGTGATTCTTTTGAAATACCTGCAAAACGAGGCCTTGTTCATATTGACCAGATCAGCCACTTCTTCAATGGATATCTTCTCCTGAAAGTGGTTCATTACATAGTCATAAACCTGCCCGAGTCGGGCATCACTCACTCCCTCAAACTGACTCACAAAACCCGGGCTGGCAATAGTGCTATAAGCATCCTGAGATAGCCTATTAAGAATACTCAAAAGGCTGAGCATGCTGGGGGCGCCATTCAACTCGTTGATTTTAGCAATGTCTTCACGCACAGCTTTCGCAGCTTTTTTAGAAAACCGAATACCCAACACGGCATCTTTCAGCATCTGATCTACCTGCATAAATTCGGGAATACTGCTCAAGTCCGTATTCAAAAATCGTGGATGGAAGTGGATCACGTGAGCGACTGCCCGGGCGGTAGACTCAGCTTCAAAATAAACTGGGTCGTTCTGAAACATGTGTGGCAGATTGCTGCCAATGAGCAAGAGATCTCCAGCCTCAAACCTGTCAATACTGTCCCCAATAAATCGCGTGCCTTCACTCTTTTCTATACAAACCAACTCCAGCTCTTCATGGTAATGCCACAGCTTTAGAAAGTGCTGAAAATCGTGCCTGCCCATCATGAATGATTGATCAGGAGTACTGCCTCGCCTTAAAAGTGTCGCCTTCACTGATAGTAAGTTAACCAAAGCCTATGTGAAATAGAGCTTCTAGGCAAAAATAGTATAACTCTGGGTATATGTGAAGGTAGATAGCCGAAGATCATTTTTAGACATTGTGAAATGCTTCAGGCCAAAGCCCATTCAGACTGTGTCATTACCGGATATGAGGTGCGAGATATCCGCTTTCCGACCAGTATAACCTTTGATGGTTCAGATGCCATGAATCCTGACCCGGATTATTCGGCAGCCTACCTCGTGCTCCAGACCAATATTCCTGGCCTTGAAGGCCATGGTCTCACATTTACCATAGGCCGAGGCAATGACATTTGCACCCAGGCCATTGAAGCATATATGCCCATGGTAACCGGGGTTAGGCTCGCTAGCATCACCAGCAACTTTGGCGCCTTTTGGCATCAACTCAATGGTGACAGCCAACTACGCTGGTTGGGGCCTGAAAAAGGGGTGATGCACCTGGCCTTAGGCGCTGTCGTGAATGCCATTTGGGACTTGTATGCCAAAAGCGAGCACAAACCACTTTGGCGACTCATTTCAGACATGAGTCCTGAAGAGTTGGTCCGCTGTGTCGACTTTACCTATATCACCGACCTTATCACCCCAGAAAAAGCATTGGCCAAACTGGAACGGTTGAATGAAACAAAGCAGGAACGCATTGATCAGCTTCTGGCAAAAGGGTTTCCTTCTTACACTACCTCAGCTGGTTGGTTGGGCTATAGCGATGAAAAAATCAGAATGCTTTGCCGCCAAGCGGTGAATATGGGCTGGAACCATGTGAAAATGAAAGTGGGCGGAGACCTGGTAGACGATCTCAGGCGCGCAGCAATCATTCGTGCAGAAATTGGACCTGATCGCCATCTTATGATGGATGCCAATCAAAAATGGGAGGTGTCAGAGGCCATCAGCAATATGCAGGCGTTGAAAAAATTCAACCCTTTGTGGATTGAAGAACCCACTAATCCAGACGATATTTTAGGGCATAAAACTATAGGAGAATCCATCGCTCCGGTAGGGGTTGCAACGGGCGAGCATGCACACAACAGAGTCATGTTCAAACAATTTTTGCAAGCAGGTGCCATGGATTTTTGTCAGGTCGACAGCTGTAGATTGGGTGGCGTCAACGAGGTATTGGCAGTAATGCTCATGGCAACTGAGAAAGGCGTACCGGTCTGTCCGCATGCCGGGGGCGTTGGCCTCTGTGAGTACGTTCAGCACCTGTCAATGATCGACTTTGTTTGCATCAGTGGTAGCATGGAAGGCCGCCTGATCGAGTATGTAGACCATCTCCACGAACACTTTGTAACACCTGTCACTATTAAAAACGCTAACTATATGCCGCCACTTGAGGCAGGTTATAGCATTGCCATGAAACCGGAATCAATAGCCACCTATAGTTTTCCTGAAGGAAGCTATTGGTCAAAAAATCAAACACAAGCCTATGAGCAGCTTCAGACTGGACAATAAAAACGCCATTATCACAGGGGCCGCCAGCGGTATTGGCAAAGCAATTGCCATTCGTTTTGCTGCTGTCGGGGCCAAGGTGCACCTACTCGATACCAACAGAGAGCTGTTGAACGAGGCCTTGACCGAAATAGAAGCAGAAGGTTGGTTTGCCAGTGCGCATTATTGCGATGTAACCGACCAGTCACACTTTCAGGAAATTGCCGCTGCCATTGCCGATCAGGGTGGCATCCAGGTATTGGTGAACAATGCTGGCATTGCCCATATCGGTAATCTCGAAAATACGAGTGAGGCAGATATGGACCGCATTTTTTCAGTCAATGTTAAGGGCGTGTACAATGGCATGTATGCCTGCATTCCATACATGAAACAGACAGGGGGCGCTATTCTCAACATGGCCTCTGTGGCATCATCTGTCGGTATTTCCGATCGCTTTGCCTACTCTATGAGCAAAGGAGCAGTGTTCACCATGACCCTCTCAGTGGCTAAAGACTATGTGAGTGATAACATCCGCTGCAATAGCATTTCACCAGGCCGTGTTCATACGCCTTTTGTCGATGGTTTTATCAGTAAAAACTACCCTGGAAAAGAAGAGGAGATGTTTGAAAAACTCGCTGCTACACAACCCATAGGTCGCATGGGTAAGCCTCATGAAATAGCCGATTTGGCCTTGTTCCTTTGCTGTGATGAAGCAGGCTTTATCACTGGAACAGATTACCCCATAGACGGGGGATTTATCAAACTAAATACCTAATCAAAGCTTTCACCAGCACAGAATATTGATCTCTTATGAAGCTAATCAGACACGGTAAACCAGGAGAAGAAAAGCCCGGCATCATCAATAAAAATGGACATGCCATTGATGTAAGTGGTTTTGGAGAAGATTACAATGAGCATTTCTTCGGTACCGATGGAGTGAAACGCCTCATTACATGGCTTGGGGTAAATATCGACAACTGCGTCACATTGCCGGATGATGCGCGATTGGGCTCACCCATTTGCAGGCCTTCGAAGATTGTTTGTGTGGGACTCAATTATGCAAAACATGCCAAGGAAAGCGGCATGACCTTGCCTACTGAACCCGTGCTGTTTTTCAAATCTACCTCTGCTCTCTGCGGCCCTTTCGATGACGTGATCATTCCCAGAGATAGTGTAAAAACGGACTGGGAAGTAGAGCTGGCCGTGATCGTTGGAAAGAAGGCATCCTATGTTACAGAAGCGGAGGCCTTGGATCATGTAGCAGGTTACGCCATTCACAATGACGTGAGCGAGCGTGAATTCCAGCTAGAACGCGAAGGTCAATGGGTGAAAGGAAAAAGCAATGACACCTTTGCACCAATTGGCCCATGGCTGGTGACTACTGATGAGGTAGATGACCCACACAATCTGGACCTGTGGCTTAAGCTCAATGGCGAGACGATGCAGTCGGACAATACCTCAGACATGGTCTTTGGCATCCCTAAACTGATCAGCTACATCAGCCAGTTCATGACCTTATTGCCAGGCGATGTCATTTCTACCGGTACACCTTTTGGTGTAGGGCTGGGCCTTGATCCACAGCGATACCTGATGCCTGGAGATGTGATGGAATTGGGGATAGCTTCTTTAGGAGTAGCCAGACAAAAAGCGAGGAGCTACGAATGAAAATAGATGCCCACCAGCACTTCTGGATTTACGATCCACAAAGAGACCACTGGATGGACGAGACCATGACCACCATCCAGCGTGATTTTCTTCCGAATGATTTAAAGGAAGAGCTCGATCATTGTCAGATCGATGGATGTGTGGCTGTACAGGCTGATCAGTCAGAGACGGAAACACAGTTTTTGCTCGACCTGGCAGCCAAAAATTCCTTTATCAAAGGTGTGGTTGGCTGGGTAGACTTATGTGCCGGCAACGTGAAAGAACGGCTGGCACATTTCGCATCTAACCCACTCTTCAAAGGTGTCCGGCACATTGTACAGTCTGAGGCAGACGATAAGTTCATGCTCAGAGAAGATTTCCAAAGAGGCATTGCTGAGCTCGGTCCTTTGGGCCTCACTTACGATATTTTAATCTTTCCTAAACACCTGGGTACTGCTCTGGAGCTGGTTCGCCAGTTTCCGGAGCAGCCCTTCGTGCTTGATCACATGGCGAAACCTCTTATCAAAAAGCAGGTTTTTTCACCCTGGGAAGAAGACATCAGAGCATTGGCGGCCATGCCCAATGTGTATTGCAAGATGTCGGGACTTACGACAGAAGCCAGCTGGCATGGCTGGTCTCCTGATGATATTTTTCCATATCTCGACATTGTGTTCGATGCCTTTGGTTGTGAAAGACTCATTTACGGATCGGACTGGCCGGTCTGCACTTTGGCCGGAGGTTATCAGGCTGCTCATGAGCTTTTGCTAACTTATATGTCTGTGCAAACGGAAGATTGCCAGAAGGCTATTTTTGGAGGCAATGCCAGCGATTTTTACAAGCTTAAAAACCGGTTATGAAACGATTCTTTTTTTACTGCTGCCTGCTGATGTGCATCGGCATGTCTTATTCATTGCATGCTCAGGCGGTATATGAAGAAGAACGCTATGTGCCGGAAACTGACCCTGCTGCACTGGCTAAAATCAAGGAATGGCAAGGGCTAAAGTTTGGCCTGTTGATGCACTGGGGCGCCTATAGCCAATGGGGAATTGTAGAATCCTGGTCGCTGTGCCCTGAAGAATATGGCTGGTGTGTAAGAACCAAAGGCTCTGATCCTGACAACTATTTCACTTACAAAAGAGAGTACGAAAACCTGGCACTCACCTTCAATCCGGTAAAGTTTGACCCTGAAAAATGGGCCCAGGCAGCCAAAGATGCCGGCATGCGCTACATGGTCTTCACCACCAAACACCACGATGGCTTCTCCATGTTCGACTCCAAATACACGGACTACAAGATTACGGGTAGTAAAAGCATTTTCAAAAACCATCCAAAGGCCAACCTCACCAAAGAAATCTTCAATGCTTTCCGTGCACAAGACATTTGGACCGGGGCTTATTTCTCCAAGCCCGATTGGCACTCAGAGCACTATTGGGACCCCAAATATCCACCCAGAGACCGGAATGTGAATTATGAGCCAGAAGCCAATCCTGAAAAGTGGCAGCAATTCATAGACTTTACCCACAACCAGATCCTGGAACTAATGACCGACTATGGCAAAGTCGACATTCTCTGGTTGGATGGTGGCTGGGTAGCTAAGACACCCAAAGGCCAAATCACCGATTGGTACAGCGCCCAATTAGGGGAACAGAATGAAAACGGCTATCTCAAACACCGCATCGTCAATCAGGACATCAACATGGATGAGCTGGTAGAGAAAGCCCGCCAGAAGCAGCCCGGCCTCATTGTGGTAGACAGGGCAGTGCATGGCAAAAATCAAAACTACCTGACTCCTGAAAACCGTGTACCTGAAAAACCCTTGCCTTTCCCCTGGGAGTCACCCATGATCTCAGGCGGAGGCTGGTCGCATACTTTCAATGCCAAATACATGAGTGGCCACAAGGCCATTCACCTGCTGGTAGACATAGTGTCCAAAGGTGGAAATCTACTGCTGAACATTGCACCAGGGCCCGATGGTACCTGGCAGCAGGGGGCATATGACCTATTGGAAGAATATGCTGCCTGGATGGACGTGAACAGCGAAGCCATCTATGAAACAAGCTCGCTGGCACCTTATAAAGAAGACAAAATTGCCATTACTCAAAAGCGAGACGGCACCACTTTTTTCATGTACATGGCCGATGCCGATGAACAAACCATGCCTTCAGAAATCAGGGTGAAAAGCCTACAACCTTCAAAAGGAGCAACAGTAAGCCTGCTTGGCAAAGGAAAACTCAAATGGCGAACTGAGGGAGATGGTTTTGTGGCTACAATTCCTGCAAAGTGGAGAAAGACACCACCTGCCGACTATGTTTGGACTCTGAAAGTGACTGCGATAAAATAGAGATTATGCCAAAGCAATTCATCACTTGTCTTTTTCTCATCCTGGCCCTTTCGGCTTGTGAATCGGGTGACAAAACTCTGGAGCGAAAGGTAAAGCATGTGGTGCTCATTGGTTCAGATGGCTTGGGTGCCTATGCTTTTGAAAAAGCACAAGTGCCCAACATGCGCAAGATGATGGAGGCGGGCAACTATTCACTGAAGGCCCGGGCGGTTTTACCCTCATCAAGTGCGGTCAACTGGGCTTCCATGATTATGGGTTCAGGGCCAGAGCTGCATGGCTACACAGAATGGGGTAGCAAAACCCCGGAACTACCTTCCAGAATCGTAGGTGAAGAAGGCATTTACCCATCTATCTTTAGTCTGATTGATGAGCAACTTCCCATTGAAAAAATGGGAGTAGCTTATAAATGGGGAGGTATTGGATACTTGTTTGAAAAGAATCTGGTAGACCTGGACCTGAATGGAGAAACAGACGAGAAAACTACTGATGCTGCCATCGAATTTATCACCACTGAAAAGCCTGCCCTAACCTTTATACACCTTGATGAACCAGATGGTGCAGGTCATAATATTGGGCATGACACCCCGGATTATTATGAAGCTGTGGAGGAGATTGATAGGCTAATAGGTAAAGTCATTGCCGCCCTGGAAACATCAGGCATGATGGACGATACAGTAATTATTTTAAGCTCCGACCATGGGGGAGTTGACAAGGGCCATGGTGGTAAGTCACTGCTCGAAGTGGAAATTCCCTGGATCATTTATGGCCATGGCATTCCACATATTGGAGAATTACAGTCTAGCATAGTCACCTACGACACCGCGTCCACCATTGCCTGGCTTTTGGGCCTGAAACAGCCTCAGTTTTGGACGGGCAAACCGGTGATGGAAGCATTGTCTCCAAAACAGAATTGAAATTATGAAAAAGGCACTTTTTTGGATACTCAGTTTTGTGGTGCTTACAGGTGCCTGCCAGACTGCGCATGACAAAAATGACAAGTTGCCCAATGTGATATTCATTTTGGCCGATGACATGGGTTATGGAGATGTACAGGCCCTCAACCCAGATGGAGGCATACCTACAGTCAACCTGGATAGACTCGTAGCCGAAGGAATGTATTTCACAGATGCCCACTCCAATTCAGCCGTCTGTTCGCCTACCCGCTATGGATTATTGACCGGGCGTTATGCCTTTCGCACCCGACTCAAATCAGGCGTTTTGGTTGGTTATGATCCTCCATTAATTGCCGAAGACAGAACAACCCTCGGGTCACTCTTTTCTTCAAGTGGCTATCATACTGCTTGCATTGGCAAGTGGCACCTGGGTTTGGATTGGCCAAAAAAAGATGAATCAAAACCCTTATTTACAGGCAGTCAATGGGATGATCCCAATACGGAGAATGTGGACTACGCAGGTCATATAGGAGGAGGTCCTACAGAAAGGGGCTTCGATTATGGCTATATCATTCCTTCATCTTTAGACATCGCGCCTTATTGTTACATCAGTAATAGCAGGCTTACCAAGCCTATGACTGGGAAAATTGAAGGAGAAAACCCTGAAAGAGGAGTGTTTTGGCGTACTGCCGACCTGCAACAGGATTTCGACCTCAATCAAACACTACCTCACCTGACAAACCAGGCCGTCAATTACATTGAAGAACAAGGCAAAAATAAAGAGGAACCCTTCTTTCTATATTTCCCACTTACCGCACCTCATACCCCCTGGCTTCCCGCTGACGAAGTGAAGGGTCAATCACAGGCGGGTGTCTATGGCGACTTTGTAGTGCAGGTAGATCAGGCAGTAGGGGCTGTGATGAGAAAGCTGGAAGAACTGGAAATAGAAGAAGAAACACTGATCATTTTTTCGAGCGATAATGGTGCTCATTGGACTGCTGAGGATAAAGAAAAATTTGCACACAGGGCCAACCACATCTATAGTGGTATGAAGTCGGATGTATGGGAAGGTGGGCACCGGGTGCCTTTCATTGCCCGCTGGCCTGGAAAGACAAAAGCAGGAGGTAAAAGCGCAGCACTTGTTTCGATGACAGATATGATGGCCACTTTCTCAGAGTTATTAGCTAAGCCCTTAATGGCGGAAGATAGTAATAGCTTTTTTCCTCTCCTGACTGGTGCTGAGGGTTTTAAGGAAAGAGAGTATACCATTCAACATTCCGTCAATGGCATATTTGCCATCAGAAAAGGGAAGTGGAAGCTGGTAGACTCAAAAGGGTCTGGTGGTTGGTCGTACAATGGAAAAGACGCCACCCATGAAATGCAACTTTATAACCTGGCTGAAGACCCCTCTGAAAAGCACAATGTGGTAGAGGATCACCCTGGACTGGTAAGCGAACTCAAATCCAAACTGGATGAATACAAGAAAATGTAAACTAGCCCTTGGCTGCATTTCTTTCCTGGTTTTGGCTGCCTGCGCACCTTCTAACAATGAAGAGCCGAGCCCGCCCAATATCATTCTAATTTTTGCCGATGATGCCGGCTATGCAGACTTTGGGTTTAACGGAAGTCAACTTATCAAGACCCCAAATATTGATGGCATTGCAACCAATGGGATCAAATTTTCTAAGGCCTATGTGAGCGGCCCGGTTTGTAGTCCGTCAAGGGCAGGTCTCTTGACAGGGCGCTATCAGCAGAGGTTCGGTCATGAATACAATATTGGTGGCAACTTCACCAATACCGATCCCGACTCAATTGGTCTGGCAATTGGAGAAAAAACCATTGCTGACTATTTGAAGGAAGAAGGTTATAGAACAGGCATTGTCGGGAAATGGCACCTGGGCGAAAAGTCTCATTTCCACCCGAATAATCGGGGCTTCGATGAGTTTTTCGGAATGTTGGGAGGAGGTAGCCCCTATCATTCGGGCAAGGCAAACAAGATTCTCAGAAATGCCGAACAAGTTGAGTCTGTGAGCTTGCCTTACCTCACCGATGCATTTGGGGATGAAGCAGTAAAATTCATTCAGAGAAATGCAAAGCAACCATTTTTCCTCTACCTCTCTTTCTATGCACCCCATACACCCATGCATGCGCGCCCAGACTACTTACAGGAGGCACTTCCTTTATTTGAGACCGAAAAAAGGGCAGTAAATGCAGCCATGACCCGTTCGCTCGATGAAAATGTAGGTAAGGTACTGGAGCAACTCAAAAACCTGGGTCTGACAGAAAATACACTGGTGATTTTCACTAATGACAATGGGGGAGCCATGCCTTACAATGCTTCCAATAATGACCCTTTTTCAGGCACAAAAGGCACCTTTCTGGAGGGAGGTATCCATGTGCCGCTGGTAGCTCAGTGGCCCCAAAAACTCTCTTCTGGTTCGGTCTATGACAAACCTATAATCACTTTAGACCTCTTGCCAACAGCACTTGCTGCTGCTGGTAAAACAATGCCCAATAATCTGGATGGTGTAAACCTGTGGCCATTTTTAGAGGGGGTAGATAGCACTCCACATGAGCAACTTTTTTGGCGACTGGGGCATCATGGTGCGGTTTTACAGGATCCGTGGAAGCTGATTTGGTTTGACGATGCACCGCCCAGACTTCATAATTTGTCCATCGATATTGCTGAGCAAACGGACCTCAGTCAGGACAAGCCTGAACTTACAAAAGCACTGTTGGGAGCATTCCAAAAATGGGAAAGTGAATTGATTGACCCCATCTGGAGAACCGATACGATTTGGAAAACACATTCAAGGAAAAGATACGATCAGGCCTATGTCAATACCCTCCGGAATAATTAAATGACAGATCTGAATCATTTGTTTTAAATTATGATTGCCTTCAACCTTAAATCGATATGAAAAAATTCTTCCCCCTACTTTGCCTGGTCGTTCTGGCTTGTTATTCCTGCTCCCAAAGCCAACAGGAACCCATCATGCCCAACATCATCTACATCCTGGCCGATGACCTGGGTTATGGCGAACTGGGTGCTTATGGGCAAACCAAAATCCAGACCCCCAACATCGATGCCCTGGCCAATAACGGCATGCTTTTTACCCAGCACTATTCCGGTGCTCCAGTATGCGCGCCTTCTCGCTATATGCTCATGACGGGCAAGCATCCGGGCCATGCCCATATCCGTGGAAATGACGAATGGGCTGCCAGAGGAGAAGTTTGGGACTATGCCAAAGCGGTAAATGATCCCAATCTGGAGGGTCAAAGACCGATCCCTGATGGTACTGTCACCCTCGGTAATGTGATGCAAGGTGCCGGTTATAAAACCGCCATTGTAGGCAAGTGGGGACTGGGTGCTCCCTTGACCGAAAGCATCCCTACCAAAAGAGGCTTCGATTTCTTCTACGGCTATAACTGTCAGCGACAGGCGCACCAGCTTTACCCCAAACACTTGTGGAAAAATGAGGAGAAGGACTGGCTGGAAAATGACCTGGTAGTGCCTCGCACCAAACTGGCAGAGGGTGCTGACCCTATGGACCCGGAGAGCTACGCGATCTTTACTCAACAGGACTATGCACCCGCCAAAATGCAGGAGCAGGCCCTGGAATTCATCCAAAACAACAAGGATGAGCCTTTCTTCCTCTATTATGCTACCCCAATTCCGCATGTACCACTTCAGGTACCCACCGAATATGTGGAGCGATACAAAAAGGTATTTGGCGAAGAAGAGCCTTATTTGGGTGATCGCGGTTACTTTCCCACACGCCACCCCAATGCCACCTATGCAGGCATGATCACCTACCTCGATGATCAGGTAGGAGAGTTGGTGGCCAAGCTCAAAGAGCTCGACCTTTACGACAATACCCTGATCATTTTCACCAGTGACAATGGCCCCACTTATGCGGGAGGAGTAGACCCTGAATACTTCAATAGTGGTGGCCCTTTTAAGAACGAATATGGGCGCACCAAAGGCTTCACTTATGAAGGGGGAATCAGAGTACCAATGATTGCCCAATGGCCCGCCAAAATCAAAGCAGGCACTCGCTCCAACCATGTTTCTGTATTTTGGGATGTAATGGCCACCATGGGTGAGCTAACCGGCCAGGCCGTACCAGAGGATACCGATGGACTAAGCTTTTTACCATCCCTGCTCGGGCAATCGAGCCAACCCAAACACGAATACCTCTACTGGGAATTCCCAGAATATCAGGGGCAGCAAGCCGTACTCATGGGCGACTGGAAAGGCATTCGCAAAGAGATCAAAAAAGGGAACATGACCCTGGAACTCTATAACCTGAAAGAAGACCCAGCCGAGCAAAATGACCTGGCCGCTCAGCATCCTGAGATCATCAAACAGATGGAAGGCATCATGATCAAAGAGCATACCGAGGCCAGCCTCAATCGTTTTAAAATGACCCAGCTGGGAGATGTTTTAACTGAGGATTGATTTGTCAAAATCAGCCAGACATAGTAGAGGTAAAAAGAGCGCTATCCTCCTTGGCCTACTCATTCTTTTTGGGTGCAGCCAGCCGGAAACGCAAGGAGTGAGTGAACCCTTTGCTTTGAGAAGCCATGGCGATGATGGCGCAGATACCTATCGTATTCCCGGGCTTGTTACTACCAATCAAGGTACCCTGGTAGCAGTATATGACATTAGACGTAATGGCGCGGTCGACTTGCAGGAAGATGTCGACATTGGCATGAATCGCAGCACCGATGGGGGAGATACCTGGGAACCCATGAAGGTGATCATGGACATGGGCGAATGGGGTGGACTGCCCAATGAACAGAATGGCATTGGCGATCCGGCAGTTTTGGTAGACAGACTTACTGGTACCATTTGGGTGGCAGCCGTTTGGGCACATGGTCACCCCGGAGAGCGAAACTGGTGGGCCTCAAAACCCGGAATGGAGCCGAAGCAGACCAGTCAGTTGATGCTGGTAAAAAGCGAAGATGATGGTATTACCTGGTCCGATCCGATCAACATTACCAGCCAGATTAAAGACCCGAAATGGCATCTCTTATTGCAAGGGCCGGGCAAGGGCATTACCATGTCTGATGGCACACTGGTATTCCCCGCCCAGTTCAAAGACGAAAACGAAATGCCCCATTCCACCATCATTTACAGCCATGACAGGGGTAAAACCTGGAATATAGGCACTGGTGCCAAGTCCAATACCACCGAGTCACAAGTGGTTGAATTGGATGATGGTAGTCTGATGCTCAACATGCGCGACAATCGCGGAGGCTCCAGATCGGTGTATACCACCAATGATATGGGCCAAACCTGGTCAGAACACCCGACATCGAGAAGTGCACTGCCAGAACCTGTCTGTATGGCCAGCTTAATCAGACACTCTTACAAGGGTCAGGATTACCTGCTTTTTTCTAATCCTAACTCAACCGAAAGAAGAGAAAAGATGACCATCAAACTGAGTAAAGACATGGGCAATACCTGGCCAGAACAATATCAGGTTTTGCTCGATTCTGGTGCTGGCCGGGGCTATTCCTGCATGACCAGCATCGATGAGGAAACTATTGGTATCCTCTATGAAGGCAGCCAGGCCGACCTGGTTTTCCAGAAAATGAAGATTACTGAATTATTGAATCCGAAAAGATGAATCTACGAGTACAAGCCAGGGCATTATTATGGATGCTGACCCTCATTTTATCTTTCAGCGCCTGCCAAAAGCAAGACCAATTCGTAGCAGAATTCTCGGACACCAACCGCACCTGGATTGGTCCTGAGTTTTGGGCGAACCGCCTGCAGGACTGGAAGCTCGAAAATGGGAAGCTGGTTTGCCTGAACGAGAACAACCGCATGCGTACTTTGCATGTGCTCACGCAAAACCTGGCGGATAGGGCAGGGGCATTCGAAATATCTGTAGACATTCAATTGACTGAAGCAATGGAGGGCAATGCCAGTGCGGGCATCCTCTTTGGTGCCGGAGCTGGGCAGGACTACCGACAGGCGGCACTCATTCATCACAGCTATGGTAAGCATGGGGGCCTTTATGCCGGGGTGAGTGCAGAGGGCAAGCTTTTCATCAGAGATTTTGAAACAGAGGACACGATACTCGGAGAGATAAAAGTAGATTCACAGGTCTTTGATCAACCACTCAAACTAACAGTTCAACTGAACGAGAACTCTGTGCTAAGTGCTACGGTCATGTCACAAGGCAAGGTAGTTTCCCGGTTGGAGGAAGTCTCGTTACCTGAAGAAAGAACAGTCGGCAGCATTGCCCTGGTTTCCAATCCTGACACTGCAGCCAAAAAGGGCCGATTCGCCTTTGACAACTGGAGCATTTCTGGCGACAAAGTAGATGTGTTTTCAGATAGGACTGCCGGTCCTGTCATTGGAACGCAGCACACGCTGGATGATGGCATACTCAAAATGACGGCCCAGTTAATGCCTCTTGGCGTTGAGGATACTCAGGAAGTGGAGTTGGAAATACAGGAGCAAGGAGAGTGGAAAAGTGTACAAAAGTCTCAGATCGATATGCCTGGCTTCACCAGCGGATTCAGGTTAGAAAACTGGGAGAAAGAGGAGGAGGTACCCTATCGCATCAAGTACCTGTTGAAAAGTAATTCATCGACAAAGGCTACCTATTACAAGGGGCTGATCAGGAAAGAACCGCTGGATAAAGACGAGCTGGTAGTGGCTGCCTTCACTGGAAATCACAACAATGTACGGCCGAACCCCACGCGCTGGGGAGGGGTAGACACAGGCAAATTTCCCTGGGATTGGGGACTATGGTTTCCACATACCGACCTCATCGATAACCTGAAGCAGCACCAACCCGATGTGCTCTTTTTCAGTGGAGATCAGGTCTATGAAGGGGCTAGCCCAACCTGGGCCGACCGGCAAAACGGCACCCTCGACTACCTCTATAAATGGTATTTGTGGTACTGGGCTTTTGGCGACTTAACCGCTGAAATTCCCACCATCACTATCCCTGACGACCATGATGTGTATCATGGGAATATCTGGGGTGCTGGTGGACGAAAAGCAGCTCCCGGGCCCTATGGCGGAACAGCTCAGGATGGGGGTGGCTACCGCATGCCAGCAGAATGGGTAAAAATGGTGGAACGAACCCAAACAAGCCACATGCCCGATGCTTTTGACCCCACTCCGGTAGAGCAGGGCATTGGTGTGTACTATACCGATTTCACCTATGGTGGTGTGAGTTTTGCCGTGTTGGAAGACCGCAAATTCAAATCAGCTCCCAAAGGCCTATTGCCCGAGGCAGAGGTGGTGAATGGCTGGGCCAGGAATAAAAATTTTGACCCCAAAAAGAGCTCAGATGCACCCGAAGCGGTATTGCTGGGTCAACGACAACTCGACTTTCTGGATAGTTGGGCAGCCGACTGGCAAGAGCACACCCAAATGAAAGCGGTGCTTTCTCAAACCATCTTTGCTGATGTGGTTACTCTCCCGAGGTCAGAGATCAACGATGCCAATTTCCCCGGCCTTGAAATCTACGAGAAAGATGGCTATGCACCCGATGATGTACCTGCCGCAGATATGGATTCCAACGGCTGGCCCAAGACAGGCAGAGACGAGGCTGTAAAGAGAATTCGTAAAGCTTTTGCAGTGCACATAGCTGGAGATCAGCACTTGGGTAGCACTATTCAATATGGGGTAAGCGAATATCTGGATGCAGGTTTTGCGCTCTGTGTACCTTCTATCGCTAATTTTTATCCCCGCAGATGGTTTCCGGGATCAGCTGGTAAGAACCGCCTGGAAGGAAGCCCCATCTATACCGGAGATCACGAAGACGGTTTCGGCAATATGATGACGGTACATGCAGTCTCCAACCCCTACATCAGTGGTAAGTTTCCAGCCGAACTGCATGACCGGGCGGCAGGCTATGGCATTGCTCGTTTCAATAAAACAAACAGAGAAATCACCTTCGAAAACTGGCCTCGCTGGGCCGACCCATCTAAGGGAGACAAGCCCTATGATGGCTGGCCGGTGACCTTTAGCCAGGAGCAGAATTACGGCAGAAAAGCAACGGGTCACCTACCCGAAATCCTTGTCTCAGGCATCACCGACCCGGTGATTCAGGTCTACAATGAAAGCAGTCAAGAGATCGTTTATACGCTAAGAATCAAAGGCACTAGCTTTGCCCCCAAGGTCTTCAATACCGGTCACCAATACTCCGTCAAGGTCAGCGATTATTCGGGCAGCACAGTCACACAGGTCTTCCAAGGCCTAAGCACCAAAGACAAAGAGGCGATTGTTGTGAGTTTTTGAATGGCCGTGATTTAAGAGGGAACGTCATGCCGGAAAAATTGGCCTTACATTTAAAATAAGGCCAATTTTATCCGGTATCTCAACCTACGACTTTAGGTTCAAGTTTTTTAAAAACTCATCCTAATTCATCCCTATGCGCCCCTACCCGTGCAGGAGGGTGGGCGTCCACGGTCAGCGTGACCATCGAGTGTGAATGATCATAAAGCGCACAATATCCATTCGATGGTTTTGACGGTGGCGTCATTTCTTTTGCCACTTTTTTTTGGACGATCAAAGAAAAGTGGAGATACCGAGGTATATGACACCTCTTGTTTTTAGTTTTCAGGCATGTAGATAAACTGACTATTTCTTCTTCTTAAAATCAGCATCCATCAGCACCCAGGTATTGGGGTCAAGCACCAATGTCTCAGGCTCAGATTTCACCTTGATGGTAAATGTGTTAGACTTTTGATTGACCTGTAGCAGCTCAATGGTCATGCCGTCTTCACCTGGATACTTGATACCAACTTGAATGGGCATTTCGAAAAGGTATCCACCGCTTTGTACCTGATCCAGCTTAATGGTGACCTCCTGCTTCCGGCTATTGTAACTCCAGTTGCCCTCGTATTTCAGCATACCTCCCTGGTTGAGCCATTGCTTGAAGAAGGTAGAAAGATCCATTCCAGATACCTCTTCCATCTCTCGTTGAAAATCGGCCGTGGTGGCATTCAAGTCCTGATACCTTGCGTAATAATTCTGGATACCCTGCCAGAAAACATCAGTGCCCACTACACCCCTGAGCATATGCAGTGTCCAGCTACCTTTTTGATAAGTTTGTCCCGTAGTGACCTTGCCCATGTCCTGCAGGTTGTCATGCACAATGGTATAGTCCATGTTTTTCATCTGAAAGTTGTCCACCCTGGTTTTGCTGGATTGCAGACCTGCCAGAAACTCGTCCCGACCGTATTGATGCTCAATAAAAAGTAGCGTGAAATAGGTGGCAAAACCCTCGCTAAGCCAAACATCATCCCAGTCGTATTCGGTAACTGCATTGCCAAACCACTGATGCGCAATCTCATGAATTACCACATTGCGCCAGCGGATACTCCGATCACCAGTCACCGATCGATCTCCATACAAAATGGCGGAAGCAGCCTCCATACCACCACCTACACTGTTCGACTGGATATTGGCCAGCTTTTCATAAGAAAAAGGGCCCACATAGTCGCTATAGAATTCAAGCACCTGTTTGGTAGGTTCTGCAAAGTCATAAAAACCAGCATCGCGATCCTGTGGATAAACCCAGGTCTGTATGGCCTTGCCCTCAAAATCGTCTACATACTGCACGGCAAAGCGAGCCAGACCCAGCACGTACAACCAGGGTGAAATGGGCACAGACTGCTTCCAGTGGGTCAGCCGCATGCCCGTACCCAAATCTGTTTCCTCCATTTTCAGACCGTTCGAAATCACCTGATAATGGGCCGGTGCTGTCACCACAAATTCACAGGTGGCCTTGTCATACGGGTGATCGATAGTAGGTAGCCAATTTCTGCCTTTATTGGGCCAGTTGTCACTGAAAAAAGTACGGTCTCCGTGTTTGTTGGGGGCTATTTTCAAGCCTGAGGCTGGAATGCCTGAATAGGTGATGGTAAACTGACTTCTTTGGTTTTCATTAGAAGCAGTAGGAAGCGAGATAATCACCGCATCATTTTCATGACTGTAAGAAACCGCCTTACCATTTGAAGTGACAGCAGTCACATTCATGCCCTTACCATCCAGTGCGTCTGAAGCATTAATAAGGTCCAGTCGAAGGCTTTCTATGCCCTTTTTCTTAAAGCGTACATCCACAGTTGTTTTTCCCTGAATCTCGTCCGTTTCGTCCGACAGCTGGAACTCAAAACGATAATTTAAGGCATCGATATTCGGATTTTTTGGATAAGGGTCGGTGAAGCACTTCAGTGAATTGATGCCCAGGCCTGTGACTAAAATGGCGAGTAGAATACGTTTCATAAGCTTACTTCTTCAGGGGTAATTTAGTTGCAGGTCGCATTTGAACCAGACCTTCTTTTTTCATCGTGTTTTCTATGTCTTTCAGGCTTGAAGGGACAAAAGCGCTGAGGTTTTCCACCCCATCTTCAGTAACCAGGGCCATATCTTCAATCCGAACGTAAAGCCGCTCTTCTCTGATCCAGATCATAGGGTCGATGGTGAAAACCATGCCCGCCCGCAGAGGTACGCCATGGACCCTGCCCACATCGTGCACGGCCATGCCCACCGGATGCTGAAAATGCCCTCGGAACTTGATGCCCTCCTGCACAGCTTTCAGGTGATTGGGGTTGTCGAATGTCTTGCCCTCCAGGTACTTTTCCATGTCTTTGGCCGCTGAGGCCAGCACCTCATTTGATGTCACTCCGGGTTTTACATACCTGAAAAGCGCATCGCGATAAGCAAGAATGTATTCACATAATTTTCGTTGAGCCTCGGTGTACTTCCCATTCACAGGCCACATGCGCGTGACATCACTGGTGTAATAATGGTAATCAGGTGCATAGTCCATCAGCACCAGATCACCGCTATTGAGTGGATCGGTCTTTCTGAAATAGTGCCCCATAAAAGCATTGGTGCCCCCTCCGATAATAGAGGCGTAACCATCGCCTCGTGCTCCATTCAAATGGAAGATATAGCGGGCAGCCGCATCAAGCTGATATTCATAAACCCCGGCTTTAGTCGACTTCATGGCCTCGATAATGGCCAACCCAGCAATCTCAGTAGCCTTTCTGATCACCGCGATTTCTTCCTCACTTTTGATCAGTCGCATGCCATCCAGAATGGGAGAAAGGTCTTTGATTTCAAATTGCGGATTGCGCTCTTTGATCAACGCAGCAAAGCGAGCCTCTTTAGAGGTGGCATCGTCCCAGGGGTCTGCAAAAGAACGGGCTTGCCCGTGGAGTCGGGTATCGCGGCTATCAGTTCCGTTTTCTGCCGGACTTAATGGTGTGTAAAGCACCGGAGCCGGAGGCCGGATCAGACCAGTACCCACCAAGTCATTGGCCAGGTATTTCACTGCCTTTACCCGATCTATTCCGGTCAGCGATTTAATGAGTTCAGCATCTTCAACCGCCAGCATTTTGCCCTCACTGCGTTCACGACCCTCATCCCGATAAGGAAGGTAAAGCGTAGTGCTTTTGTTACGGCCGTTCAGCAGTAGATAAGATTGTGCCGTTTCCAGGCCACTGAGGTAGAAGAAAGTATTGGTCTGCCTGAACACATTGAAATCGTCTACATCTCTGGCACTTTGTATCAAAGCGATGGCATTGTTCCCAATCTGGTCAAAAATAGTAGACCTTCTTTTTGCAAATTCGGCTTTAGAAAAGTCCGTTTGGTAGTAGTGTTTTTCCTGGGCGGACAGCTTGGTGGTCAGGCTGCTGACTAAGACCAGACAGACCGTAATGGCGATGCTTTTCATGGTTACTTTTTCGGTTGATTGCGCAAGAGTTGGGTTAGGAAACCCCCAGCTCCTCTCTAATCTAGTGATTTTAACATGAACATTTTCAGCCGATTATATAAGCGAAACAGGATTGCTTTGTCAAAGTACAGCCGCAGTGAATAATGGCGAAATCACGGCCTGATTTTTAAATCGAGTGACTAATGGCCCATTACCAATAATTTTTGATTCCTTTGCCGATTAAAGTATTGACCCTGATTTTCGACTGGATTAGAAATTCCATCACATGATTCGGCTCAAACGATACTTATCTTTTTTTAACCAAGGCGGCCACGACCATTTTGCATCACCAGGTTTTGTCCAAAAAACAGAGCCCATGAGTAGCTGCAGTAATTCAGACCTTTGTATCAAATGTGGTGCGTGTTGTGATGGCACGATTTCCGGTCACGTGCTTCTGGAAGACAGTGATTTGAAAGCGGTGAATTTAGAGATGAACCTTTTGAAAGCAGGAGGAAAACAGGTGCTCAAATTGCCTTGTGCTGCTCATGTTAACAATACCTGCTCCATTTATGCAAACAGGCCAGCCATTTGCAATCACTACGAATGCAAGCTGCTCGAGGATTACAAGAAAGGAGAGGTGACAGATCACCATGCTTTGGGGGCAATCGACCAGTTGAAAGCGCTTAAAAATGAAATTGAAATGTTACTGATAGCTGCAGGAGTCGACAGTGATAAGGATGATATCCACTTAAAGATGTGGACCTTAGAGAAGGAGGCTTTGCGCACTTTAAGCACTGAGCAATTTCATGACCTTCATCGCCCCTTACTGGAAAAGTTTCAGACCTTTAAGAAGCTTCTGACAGATCGGTTTGGCGTTGAATTCAAAGCAATAAACTCGTTTTCCCAACTAAGTCAAGGCGAATATTAGATGGGTCACTGGTCATTTATTAACTATTTTTTCCCATAACAGCCCTTGTTGGGCAAATATAGTATCGATTGTGGCGAATGGTTTAGTAGCATAGTTTTCTCAATAGAGTTAGATTTATTCTCCAATGTTCTACGAGAATGGAGAAAGCAAATCCTGCAAAGGCATTCATTAATTCAACCAAAAACCGGGTGCCCGTCCTGTTATTGTTCATTGGGTTTGTACTCTCAGGCTGTTCAGAAGAGCGGATTGACTTCAAGACAAGCAACTTTCAGTTGAGTCTGAATGAGCAGGGGCAAATCACAGCATTTACTGAGACGGTCACGGGGGTGAACTATCACTTCAAAGATACCCTGTCTTCCATCCTGAGTATTTGGAAAAATGGGGAAGCCATTCACCCTCAGCATGCCGCTTTCGACCCCGCTACCAAAGACTTGAGCTTGTCCTTTCCTGGTGATCATATCGCCAGGGTTAAAGTGGAAGAAAAAGAGAGCCATTTGACTTTTGAGCTGGTGACCTTAACGGGCAATGATGAAGTAGATCTCATTGTTTGGGGGCCTTTCCCCACTACCATCCACGGCACCATAGGTGAAACGGTAGGTGTAGTGAGAAATACTGAATTTGCGATGGGCATCCAGTCGCTCAATCCCAAAACCCTTGGCGGCTATCCATGGAAAGAAAATGATGCCATGCCCCAGATCGACATTTTTGAGAGCGGTGATTATTCCGACCTCAGCGAAAAAGGAAAGCGGTATGTGCTTTATCGGGTTGAGGCTGCCAAACCCACCAATTTCGGGAGTACGCTACAGGCCTATACAAGGAGCCGAAACACGGAAAGAGTAGTTGAGAACCTGAGCAAGCAAAAATATGTAGCTCCCGCCTATGACGATGGAGGAGTCATTGGTTCTAAGATTGCATTATTTGGCGTGCCGGAAAGTGATGCCTTAGAAACGCTGGGTAAAATTGAATTGGCTGAAGGACTTCCACACCCGATGATCGATGGAGAGTGGGGCAAAACGACCAGAACTGCTTCGGCTGCCTACATGATCATGGGCTTTAGTGAATCGAATATCGATAGGGCCATTGCTTACACCAAACAGGCCGGACTGCGCTACCTCTACCATGACGGACCCTTCAAAACCTGGGGTAATTTTGAGTTGAACGATAACTTTCCGAATGGCAGAGCCGGCTTGAAAAAAGCCGTTGAAAAAGCAGAACAAGAAGGTTTGATGGTAGGGGTTCATACCCTCTCCAATTTCGTTACCACCAACGATGCCTGGGTCACACCTGTTCCTGATCCTCGCCTGGCCAAAGTGGGCTCCAGTGAGCTCACTGAGTCGGTTTCTGTCAGTCAGACTGAAATCCCTATCGCCTCTCCTGACTACTTCAGCCAGATGCAGAACAACAATTTGAAAACAGTCATGATCGGCACAGAACTGATCAGGTATGGAAAGCTTTCTGAAACGGCACCCTGGAAGTTGATCGACTGCCAGAGAGGCGCATATGGCACCACCGCTGCCAGCCATGCCGCCAGGGCAGAAGTTGGCCTGCTGGCCGACCATGGTTACAAGGTCTTTCTCACCAATGCGGAATTGGGTGAAGAAATGGCCCGCAACCTTGCCGACTTGTACAATGAAACCGGCCTGCGACAAATCTCCTTTGATGGGGTAGAAGGCAACCGATCGACTGGCATGGGCAACTATGGCGAGATTTTGTTCACCAAGGCCTGGTACGATCACCTTTCCGATGACATTCGCTCGCATTACATCGCAGATGCCAGCCGCACCACCCACTACTTTTGGCACATGTACACCCGCATGAACTGGGGCGAGCCCTGGTATGCCGGTTTCAGAGAGAGTCAGACCGAATATCGCTTGAAAAACCAGGCCTATTTCCAGCGCAACTACATGCCCGGCATGCTCGGCTGGTTCAAAATGTGGCCCACTACCAGCATTGAAGACATTGAGTGGATGCTGGCAAGGTCTGCCGCTTTCAATGCCGGTTATGCCTTTGTTGCCAATTTTGATGCATTGGAGAATAACGGCCATACCGATGAGATTTTGGCGGTCATTAGTGAATGGGAAAAAGCCCGCATGGGTGATGTCTTTTCTGCCGACCAAAAGAAGCGCATGGAAGACATCAGCAATGAATTCCAGCTGGAAACGATTGGTGAGAATCAATGGAAGCTCTACCAGATATACTCTTATAAGTTCAGTCACGAAAAGAAGACCCGGCAACCAGGCGAGCCTTTGTACTCAAGTTTTGAGTTCGAAAACCCTACCGATGAGAATGCCCTTCAATTCATCCTCTCTGCAGTAGATGCCGACCTTTCCAACATCAGTCTGGAACTGAACAACTACAAAAAAGTAGTCCTGCCAATCACTCTCAAAAATGGGCAGCACCTGAAATATAAGGGAGGCCAAAGGGCTGTGCTTTACAATGAAAACTGGCAGAAGATTAGGGAGGTAAGATTAGACCTTGACCTGAGTGTAAGCAGCGGCAACCAGACCATCAACCTGGACTGCAAATTCACCAATACTGGTAAAGAGCCAAAGGCCAAACTAGAAGTGAGGATTCCTGGCCAGGCAGAATCAGTTAGCATTCAATAGATGAAGCATTTAAGCACTCTCATATTGCTTGCCCTGGCACTTTCGGCCTGCCAGAATTATCCTGAAGAGCCTAAGGGCAGATCGCTGCTTTGGTACAATGCGCCTGCTGAGGATTGGTCGAAGGAAGCGCTGCCAATTGGCAACGGAAGGTTAGGTGCCATGGTCTTTGGCGATCCGAACCGGGAGCGAATTCAGCTCAATGAAGACTCAATGTGGCCGGGAGGTCCTGATTGGGGCGATGCCCAGGGTACACCAGAAGACTTGCAGAAAGTGAGGGACTTGCTTGTGGCTGGCAAAGTACATGAAGCTGATGCTGCCTGGGTGGGGCGTTTTTCACATCAAAGCATAGTCCGCTCTCACCAAACCATGGGTGACCTGTTCATCGACTTTGGAGAACGGGAGGTCACAAATTACCATCGCCAGCTCGACCTGGATTCTGCACTGGTTACGGTAAGCTACGATACGGAAGGAGGCCATTTTACCGAACGTGTCTTTGCTACTAATCCGGATAATGCCCTGGTGATAGAATTGAAGACCACTGACCCTGCTGGCCTCAATCTTTCTCTCAGCCTAAGTAGGCCTGATGACCAGGGTTTCCCAACCGTAGAAGTAACGGCAGATGTAGAGAATCAATTAAGCATGGTAGGCATGGTGACCCAAAGAGAAGGGAAGCACTTCTCAAAACCCGAGTCTATTGAAGAAGGCGTAAAATTTCAAACCCTGCTGAACGTGGAGAATGAGGGCGGGTCGGTTGAAACTAACGGTGCTCGGTTAGAATTGAAAGGGGTGAAAAGTGCGCTACTCTATCTTACCTGCGCCACCTCCTTTTATAATGGTGAGCAATACCGTGACAAGGCAACCGTAGATCAAGAAGATCTGGCAGTGAAAACTTTTGAAGAAGTATTGGCTAACCATGTGGCAGATTATCAACAACTCTACAGCCGTGTGGAACTGGACTTAGGAGGCCATGCACTGGACAGCCTGCCTATCGATCAAAGATTGGAAAGGGTAAAGGGTGGAGCAGCCGATCCAGATCTGGTGGCCAAGCTCTTCCAATTCGGACGCTATCTGCTCATTGCCAGCTCCCGACCAGGCTCCAGCGCTGCCAATTTGCAAGGCATTTGGAATGAATATTTGAAGGCTCCCTGGAATGCCGATTACCACCTCAACATCAATGTGCAGATGAACTATTGGCCCGCAGAGGTCACTAATCTGAGTGAGACGCACGAGCCCCTTTTCGACTTTACAGAAAGGCTCATTGAGAGAGGAAGAAAAACAGCAGCGCAGCAATACGGCATGCGTGGCTTTGTGGCACATCAGGCTACAGACTTTTGGGCACCTGCCTGGATGCGTGCCGAACGCCCTTATTGGGGTGCCTGGGTAGGTGGAGGCGGCTGGCTCATGCAGCACTTTTGGGACCATTATGAGTTTACAAAAGACGAAGAATTTCTGAAAGAACGTGCCTATCCGGCCATTAAGGCATCGGCCCTCTTTTACCTGGATTGGTTGATGAAAGACCCACGGGATGGTACGTGGATTTCGGCACCAGCTACCTCACCCGAAAACTCTTACATCGCTGCGGACGGTAAGTCGGCAGCTACGGTTTTGGGTACGGCCATCGACCAACAGATCATTGCAGAGGTATTTACCAATGCCTTGAAAACTGCTGAAATTCTGGGCATAGAAGATGATTTCACAAAGGAGGTTCAGGAAAAACTTACAGGGCTAAGGCCGGGGGTTGTAGTGGGGCCGGATGGCCGCATTTTGGAGTGGGACCGACCTTATGAAGAAGCGGAAAAGGGCCACAGACACATGTCGCATTTGTATGCTATTTATCCAGGCAACACCATCACCAAAGAAGGCACGCCAGAATGGTTTGAAGCGGCTAAGAAGTCGACTGAGTACCGACTGGCCAATGGTGGTGCTGGTACTGGTTGGAGCCGTGCCTGGCTCATCAACCTTTCGGCACGCCTGCAGGAGGGTGAGGAGGTAGACAAGCATGTAAATCTACACCTTCAAAAGTCCATTGTACCTAATCTGTTTGACATGCACCCTCCCTTCCAGATTGATGGAAATTTTGGCTTCACCGCTGGCATCGCTGAGGCCCTGCTTCAATCACATACGGAGGTGATCCATTTCCTGCCAGCTTTGCCAACTGCCTGGAAAGACGGTAAAATTTCAGGCCTCAAAGCCAGAGGCAACCTGACGGTGGACCTGATCTGGAAAGAGGGAGCACTGGACAAAGCATTGGTGACACCGGCAATTACGGGCACTTATACTTTCAGGTATAAGGAAGATCTGCATACCGTAAACATGATCGCGGGCACCACCTACAAGCTCACCCCAGACCGGTTAAGGAATAAGTACTAAATTCAACGAGGATACAGCAGAATCAATGGACCTGAAACTCAAAGACAAAGTGATCATAGTGACCGGTGGTGCCAAGGGAATTGGGGCGGCCATCGTCAGGCAACTGGCTGAAGAAGGAGCTATTCCAGTGATTTTTGATGTAGATGAAACAGTTGGCTCGAGTCTGGCTACTGAGCTCAATGCTGCCGGAAACAAAGCATTATTTATCAAGGTCGATCTGTGTGATACGGCTGCCTGTGAAAGCTCAGTTGCTGAGGTGTTTGATCACTTTGGACAAATAGATGGATTGGTAAACAATGCCGGAGTCAATGACGGGGTAGGCCTGGAAAGCGGAAGCCCTGAATCCTTCAGGCAGTCTCTTGATAAAAACCTGAGCCATTTTTACGACATGGCGCATTATGCCTTGCCTCACCTCAAGAGAAGCCAGGGGCCAATCCTCAACATCGCTTCTAAAACGGCTGTAACTGGCCAGGGAGGCACTTCTGGTTATGCTGCAGCTAAAGGCGGAGTGTTAGCACTCACGCGTGAATGGGCTGTGGAATTGCTAAAAGACCAAATCAGAGTCAATGCCATTGTACCGGCTGAGGTAATGACACCATTGTATGAAAACTGGCTGAACAGCTTTGAAGACCCAGAGGCAAAACGGCAGAAAATTGAGAGTAAAATTCCCCTTGGCAATCGCATGACCACACCGAAAGAGGTTGCCGATACCTGCGTATTTCTATTGTCAGAAAGGGCCGGACACATTACCGGGCAACATTTTTTTGTAGATGGAGGCTATACCCACCTTGATCGACTGATTGAACCATAATGACTGAAACTTCACCCAACAAGCCCAAACTCATCGACCGGAAAATTCTGGTCCCTTTCATTCTCATCACCTCATTGTTTGCATTATGGGGCTTTGCCAATGCCGTGACCGATCCCATGGTTCAGGCCTTCAAAAAGGTGCTTGAATTAACCAATTCACAAGCCGCCTGGGTACAAATGGCCTTTTATGGCGGCTACTTTTGCATGGCATTGCCAGCTGCGCTTTTCGTCCGTAAATACTCCTATAAGGTAGGCGTGCTCATTGGCCTGGCACTTTATGCAGTTGGTGCCTTGCTCTTCTATCCCGCTGCCATCACCGAGCAGTTCTGGTTTTTCTGCCTTGGGCTTTATATTCTCACCTTCGGACTGGCATTTTTGGAAACCACTGCCAATCCTTATGTGTTGGCGATGGGAGCAAGAGAGACCGCCACCCAACGTCTCAATTTGGCACAAGCTTTCAACCCTGTTGGCCTCCTGGGGGGACTTTTGGTTGCGCAGCAGTTTGTACTGAAAAGGCTACAATCTGATGACATTGCCGACTATGCTTCCCTCGATCTGGCGAAAAAGACCATGATCAAAACGGCTGACTTGATGGTCATCAGAAACCCCTACGTGATCCTGGGTTTGGTCCTGATCGGCATATTCATTTTTATTGCCGTGAGCAAAATGCCACAGGCGAAGGAAGAGGGGGGTGTCCCCAGCCTGGGAAGCACCTTCCGCTCTTTAAAGAACAACCGAAAATATGTGCTGGGCGTTTTGGCTCAAGTCTTCTATGTAGGGGCGCAGATCATGTGCTGGACCTATATTTACCAATATGCTGAAGCGATAGGTATAGCCAGTACAACAGCCGCCAATTACCAGTTCGCAGCCTTTATTGTCTTCCTACTTGGGCGCGCTGTGGGCACTTATTTGTTGCGCTTCATCAACTCCGGCAAGCTGCTGATGTACTTTGCTCTGCTGGCAGGCATCAGCACCATCGTTGCCATTTATTTCAAAGGCATTCCCGGCATGTATGCACTGGTGGCCATATCATTCTTTATGTCACTGATGTTTCCCACCATTTATGGCATAGCACTCAACGGCCTCGATGAAGAACAGTCGAAAATTGGGGCAGCAGGCCTGGTCATGGCCATTGTAGGTGGCGCTTTGATGCCCAAATGGCAAGGCATGATCATCGATATAGGTGGGAATGGAGTGAATGACACGCTCATTGCCGGGGTCTCAGAAGTGAATTTCTCATTCGTGCTTCCCCTTATCTGTTTCGTTTACATTGCCTGGTATGGTCGCCAGGTGTTCACCCGCTACCAAGCCTGATCATGCCACGACACTGCCTCACATTAGATCTGAAGGACGATCCAAAACTGATCGCGGAATACAAGGCGCATCATGCTAGGGTTTGGCCCGAGATTATTAGGAGTATCAAAGATTCAGGCATCATCGACATGGAGATTTACCTGCTGGGAAATCGCCTGTTCATGATCATTGAAGCAGAGGAAGGCTTTTCTTTTGAAAAGAAGGCTGAAATGGACCGTACCAATGAAAGAGTTCAGGAATGGGAAGCGTTGATGTGGCAATATCAGCAAGCTTTGCCTATGGCCCGGCCAGGGGAGAAGTGGCTGCCAATGGATCGAATTTTTCATCTAAATTCAGATGAGCAATGAGTTGGCCCTATAACAGACAATACCCTTCGATGGACGACTTGCGGGACAAAGCCCGCAGTAAAATGCCCCGTTTTGCCTTCGAATACCTCGATGGTGGCTGCAATGAAGATGTGAACCTTCAACGGAATACGGCTGACATCAGAGAGGTACGTCTGATTCCTAAATACCTCGATCCCTATGCTGGTAGTGATCTGAAAACCGAACTTTTCGGACATACTTATGATGCGCCTTTTGGTGTGGCTCCCGTAGGGCTGCAAGGACTGATGTGGCCCAATGCCAGCGAGATATTAGCCCAAGCGGCCGTGAAGCATAATCTCCCCTTTATTCTTAGTACCGTCACTACTAGCAGCATTGAGCGCATCGGAGAAATTACCGATGGCCGCTTCTGGTTTCAGTTGTATCATCCGGCCAAAGAAGAATACCGGAACGACCTACTGAAAAGGGCAGAGGCTGCTGGTTGTGAAGTACTGGTTTTGCTATGCGATGTACCCACTTTCGGTTTCCGGCCCAGAGACATCCGCAATGGCCTCTCTATGCCACCTAGAATGACTTTGAGGAACATGCTGCAAATCTTGGGCAGACCGCATTGGGCTTTGCAAACACTCGCTCATGGCCAACCCAACTTTGCCACACTCAAGCCTTATATGCCCGGCAAGCTCGACCTCAAGGGCCTGGGTGGGTTCATGGATAAAATGTTTTCGGGCAGACTCGATGAAGATAAAATCGGCCGGATCAGAGATCTGTGGAAAGGCAAAATTGTGCTCAAAGGCGTGGCCAGCGAAGAGGACACCGAGGAATCGATCAGACTGGGACTGGATGGCATCATTGTCTCCAATCATGGAGGCAGGCAATTGGATGCCGGAGAGTCCACCATCAGGCCCACTTCACGCATCGCTGAGAAGTACAAAGGTCAGATTAAGATCATGATGGATGGCGGCATGCGTTCTGGTCCTGACATCGCCCGTGCCATCGCCTCAGGGGCAGAATTCACCTTTATGGGCCGCAGCTTTATGTATGGGGTGGGCGCCCTTGGCAAAGCAGGGGGAGATCATACCATGAGCCTGCTCAAAACGCAGCTACTGCAAGTCATGGAGCAGGTCTGCTGCGAGAATATCAGCAACTTGCATCAGCACCTCAAAGACCCCGGTTAACACGCATTTCTGAGACTGCTTTTGCGCAGATTGCCTCTTAACACCATCCTCATGCAAAAATAGTATCGCTCTTGGCGAATAAGTGTCTGGTCTGATAGCCACATTCTCGTTATCTTGAATGACAATCTGAGCCTTCATGAAGCATTTTTTCAGATCTATATTCATCCCCCTTTTTTTGCTGATCCTGCCTGTTCAGTCAACACAGTCGTCTGGGGCATATACACAAGCCATTCCGGGTTCTGATTTATCGATTGACTTTGTGTCCATTCCGGGCGGAAGTTTTATGATGGGAAGCCCTGCTTCAGAAGCTGGCAGAAATGAAGATGAAGGGCCGCAACATGAGGTATCAGTGAGTCCATTTTGGATGAGTACCCTGGAGGTGACCTGGGATCAATTTGAGCTGTTCCTCTATCGCGAAACGGATGCAGAATTCATCACTGAAGGCCGGGAAATTGAACTCAAAGTGGATGGCATTGCCGGAGCCACCATGCCTTATGTCAATTTCAACAAACCAGGCTATCCGCTCATCAATGTGACGCAATATGCAGCCGCCACTTTTTGCAAATGGCTCAGCGCCAAAACGGGTCATTTCTACCGACTGCCTACCGAAGCAGAGTGGGAATATGCCAGCAGAGCAGGAAATCAATCAGCCTTTTCATTTGAGCCTTCAGAACTGGAAAAGCATGCCTGGTTTAAAGGCAATAGCAATGATCAGTTGCAGAAGGGAGGCAAAAAAGAACCCAATGCCTGGGGCCTTTACGATATGCATGGCAATGCAGCCGAATGGGTCATAGATGCCTACAGTGAAGATTTTTATACACAATCGAATCAAAAGGAAGACCCCGTCTTCTTCCCTGAGCAACTCTACCCAAGAATAGTGAGAGGTGGCTCATTCAAGGATGAACCAGGTCAACTTCGTGCCGCGGCCAGAAGCCATTCAAGCAAGAGCTGGAAAAGACGTGACCCACAAATACCGAAGAGCCTTTGGTGGCTTACCGATGCCCAGCATGTGGGCTTTCGGGTGGTGAGGCCAGCAACAGCGCCTCCAAAAGATCAATGGGACAAATATTGGGGCATCCCCATCAAAGAATATTAAAACCGACTAGAATGAAGAAATCAACCGAAACTCCAAAAAGAACCAGGCGTGACTTCCTGGAAACCTCCGTCAAAGTGGCTGGTACTGGTGCTCTGCTCAGTGCTTTGCCCATATCCATGAGTGCCTACGCAGGTGCGGCTGGTGAAATCAAAGTGGCAGTGGTAGGCTGCGGTGGTCGTGGAACTGGTGCAGCCATGCAGGCCATTGAGGCCGACCCAGATGTGCGACTGGTGGCCATGGCCGAAGTATTTGGTGACCGATTGGAACAGAGCTATAAAAACCTGATGGAACGTTACCAGGGTAAGAACAAGGTTCTGGTAACCAATGCTACCAAATTCGTAGGTTTTGACGCTTATAAAAAAGCCATTGACATGGCCGATGTGGTCATCCTCACCACCCCTCCAGGTTTCAGACCTTTGCATTTTGAATATGCGGTGCAGCAGGGCAAACATGTGTTCATGGAGAAGCCTGTAGCCACCGATGTTGTCGGCATCAAGCGGGTACTGGAAGCAGGCAAAATGGCCAGGCAGAAAAAGCTCAATGTAGTAGTCGGGCTACAGCGACATTATCAGAAGAATTATAGGAAAGTCGAGCAACTCATCAAAGAGGGCAAGGTGGGCGACCTGGTGTCAGGCCAGGTGTACTGGAATAGTGCTGGCGTTTGGGTAAGGCCTAGAAAAGAGGCCCAGACCGAGCTGGAATATCAGATGCTCAACTGGTATTACTTCACCTGGATTTGCGGAGACCACATTCTGGAACAACACATTCACAACATCGATGTGGCCAACTGGTTCTTGGGAGCCAATCCGGTTTCGGCACAAGGCATGGGAGGTCGCGAAACCCGAAAAGGGAAGGATCACGGTCATATTTTCGATCATCACTTTGTCGAGTTTGTCTACCCACAAGGGCAGGTCATTTCCAGCCAGTGCAGGCACCAAAGAGGCTGTATGAACCGGGTAGAGGAAGTCTTCCAGGGCACTAAAGGGAACATCCTGGTGAACAGTGGCAACAGAGCCTTAGTCAAAGGCTATGGCGGCAGTGACATTCTGGATTACAAAGGCGAGAACGACATCAACCCCTATCAGCAAGAGCACAATGAGCTATTTGCAGCCATCAAGGCAGGAGAGCACCGACTCGACAATACGGAGTATGGGGCCAACAGTACCATGACTGCCATTTTAGGACGAATGGCCACTTATTCTGGACAGCAAATCACATGGGATGAGGCCATGGCCACCAACCTGAAGCTGGTGCCGGATGACCTGAGTTCCTTTAATAGTAAGGCACCCATTCAGCCCGATGCCAACGGAAATTATCCAGTGGCCATTCCAGGTAAGACCCGATTTTCTTAAGCCGGGCTCTTAAGCTCTCTCTGCTCATGAAGAAATGGTTTTCTCTTTTTGTACTCTGCACCCTTATCAGTTTGCAAGCTCAAAATCAGCCTGCAATCATTCCTATGCCAGCCAAGCTGACCATGGCATCCGGAGAATTTTCATTCAATGCCAATAGCGTCATTGGACATTCCAAAGGAGTAGAGAGAATAGCGGAATCTTTTCAAAAGAGCTTAGAAGAAGACCTTGGGGTCAGTCTGCAGGTAAGGAGACAAGGGAATATCTCTTTTGTTCTGGATAAAAAGGTCAAAGGCAATGAGGCTTATTCCCTGGACATAACCCCTAAAGAAATTAAAGTTTCAGCCTCGGATCAAGCAGGACTGTTCTATGGCATGCAATCTCTTCGGCAGTTATTGCTTTTCAACAAAGGGGGGGCGGAAATACGAATTAAGGCCATGAATATTCTGGATCAGCCGCGTTTTGAATGGCGTGCATTTATGCTGGACGAATCGAGACACTTTAAAGGGGAGATTCAGGTGAAAAAGCTTCTGGACCAGATGGCATTGCTTAAAATGAATGTATTTCACTGGCACTTGACAGATGATCAGGGTTGGAGAATTGAAATCAAAAAGTACCCCAAACTCACTGAAGTGGGTTCAAAGCGGACCAATACTCAGATAGGTGGTTGGAACAGTGAAAAACGTTCCAATCAACCGCATGGAGGCTATTATACTCAGGATCAAATCAGGGACATTGTGGCCTATGCTGCTGAACGACATATTCAGGTGGTGCCCGAAATTGAAATGCCAGGTCATGCCAGTGCGGCCATAGCAGCTTATCCCTGGTTGGGTACTTCCGGGAAGTCAATAGAAGTGCCAGTGATCTTTGGCAAAATGCCTGATTCTTACAATGTTGCCGATCCCAGGGTTTATACTTTTCTGAAAGATGTGCTCGATGAAACCATGAGCCTGTTCCCCTCTGAAATCATTCATGTAGGGGGAGATGAGGTGAAGTACGATCAATGGAAAAACTCTGAATCAGTAAAGCAGTTTATGACTGACAATGACCTTGAAAGCCCCGCTGACCTTCAGATATTCTTTACTAATAGAATATCGGGCTACCTGGATAGTAAAGGAAAGCGCATGATGGGCTGGAATGAGGTTTTAGGACATAATGTACATGCCTATCAACAGTCAGAAGACACAGAAGTGAAAGAAGAATTAGCCAAAAGCTCTGTCATTCATTTTTGGAAAGGAGACCTGGACCTGGCCAGAAATGCCCTTAAACAAGGTTATGATATAGTCAACTCACTACATTCCAGTACCTACCTGGATTATAGCTACAAGAGCATTTCTTTAGAAAAAGCCTATGACTTTGACCCCATTCCAGAGGGACTTGAAGAAAAATACCATCATCAGGTTTTAGGTACTGGAGCACAAATGTGGGGAGAGTGGATTCCTACAATTGATCGCATGGACTTCCAGGTATTTCCACGGCTGGCTGCTTATGCTGAGGTAGGATGGACAAGCACCAACCAAAAGGATTTTAAGCAATTCAAGTCTACTCTGTCAAAACTGAAAGATTACTGGGAAACAAAAGGAATAGCCTATGCAAAAGAGTAATTGTCACTCCATTTTTGTTTGGCTATTGGCTATCACCATGGTTCACCAAGCCAACGCCCAGCAGAAGCCCAATGTGATCATCATTCTTACTGATGATCAAGGTACCATAGACCTGAATTCTTATGGTGCCACCGATCTGCATACGCCAAACATCGATCAGCTAGCGAAGGATGGAGTGCGATTCACGCAGTTTTATGCAGCCGCTCCACTTTGTTCGCCCTCACGTGCTTCCATGCTCACGGGGCTCAATCCACATGCGGCTGGTTTGCCAGGAAATGCCCCGTCCATGAAAGGGTCTCCGGGCATGCCCACGGACAAGGTTACCATTGCCGAAACAATGAAACAGTCTGGCTATGTCACCGGCCATGTGGGCAAGTGGCACCTGGGTTTTACACCCGAAACTATGCCCAATGGGCAGGGTTTCGACTACTCATTTGGCCACATGGGAGGCTGTATAGACAACTACTCACACTTCTTCTATTGGAATGGCCCGAACAGGCACGACTTGTATGAAAATGGCAAAGAGGTGTGGATGGATGGCCAGTATTTTCCCGACCTGATGAGCAAAAAGACAGATGCCTTTTTAGCGGAAAACAAAGACAATCCATTCTTTCTCTATTATGCCATCAACCTGCCACATTACCCTTTGCAGCCCACCGCTAACTGGCGTGAACACTATGAGGACTTACCCCAGCCTCGGGCAGATTATGCTGCTTTTGTATCTACCATCGATGAGCGGGTAGGGCGATTGACTGCCACACTCGATTCACTAGGTCTTAGAGAAAACACCATCATCATATTCCAATCAGACCATGGCCACTCTGTAGAAGACCGGGCTTTTGGAGGTGGAGGCAATGCCGGCCCTTTCCGTGGTGCGAAAATGTCGCTATTTGAAGGAGGCATTCGTGTACCTGCCATCATCAGCTGGCCAGGCAGCATCCCAAAGAATGAAGTGAGGGGTCAAATGGCTTTGAGCATCGACTGGTTCCCGACCATTCTTGACTATATCGGTTCGTCATCTGCAGGGTTAGAAGGCAAAAGTTTGCGACCCCTGATTGAAGGAAAAGTGAATGAAACGGCCCATAAGGTTTTTAGATGGAAACAGGGCGTGAGCTGGGCGGTGAGAAAGGGCGACTGGAAACTCATCGGTTTCCCCAGAGATCCAACCCGCAAAATGCCTCTCGACCCGGAAAAGGACCAACTCTTTTTGTCCAATCTGGCCCAGGATTTCAGCGAATCCAAAAACCTGGCCGCTGAGTATCCGGAGAAGGTCGATGAACTCTTGCGAGCCTATATGGAGTGGGACTATGCCACCGAGGATGATCGACCAGGTAAGAGGGAAGAACTTTCATCTATTGCTAAAGGCGCAAACCTGACGATCAGCACGCAACCCAACCCGAAATATGCAGCGGCTGGTGCAGCCAGTTTAGTAGATGAAAAACTAGGAACCCGCCAGTTTGACGATGGTTTCTGGCTGGGTTTTGAGCAGAAAGACCTGGAGGCCACTATTGACCTGGGTGAGGTACAGCAAGTAGAATCTGTGATGGTGGGGGTGCTGCAAAATGCTTCCTCCTGGATTTTCTTCCCAGAATGGGTAGAATGGTCATGGTCCATAGATGGCAAGAATTTTTCCAAGCCACTTCAGGTACCCGTGGGGGCCTTGAAAGATGAAGGAAGAAAGCTGATCAAAAGGGTGACACTGGATCAGGAAAACCTCAATGCCCGCTACTTGAAAGTTAAGGTAAAGAATACCGGTCGTTGCCCTGCCTGGCACCCAGCTGCTGGTCAGAAAGCCTGGCTTTTTATAGATGAAATCACCGTTCGCTAAACCCATAGAGATGAGAAAAGCATTGAACTTTTGCCTGTTCCTAATACTACCCGCTTTGCTTTCTGCCCAGGCCAGTCCAGTAGACACTGTGCGGGTATTCTACCTGGGAGGCCAGTCGAACATGGACGGTTTTGGCTACAACAAGGACTTACCCTCAGACCTCAATAACGCATTTGATGACGTGTGGATTTTCCATGGCAATCCAGCCCCGGATGAATCTGAAAAGGGAGGAATTGGGGTCTGGGAAAAGCTAGCCCCGGGTCATGGTACAGGTTTCAAGTCAGACGGTAATGTGAATAGGCTTTCAGCAAGGTTTGGGGTAGAGCTTTCATTTGCCCGCAAGCTCAAAGAGCTGTACCCCAATGACAAAATCGCCATTATCAAATACTCTCTGGGTGGCACTTCCATCGATACGGCTGCCAGAAGTGCCGGCACCTGGGATGTAGATTATGTAGGTGTCCGAGGCATCAATCAATACGACCATTTTCTCACCAGCCTTAATCAGGCCTATGCAGTTTCCGACATCAACAATGATGGCAGAAAAAACCACTTGGTACCGGCTGGTATGGCTTGGATGCAAGGGGAGAGTGATGCGCAGTCTGAGGCCATCGCCATGCGCTATTTTGAAAACCTGAAGGAGTTGATGGGGCTGATGCGTGCGGCCTTTAGATCGCCCAAGCTCCCAATTGTGATTGGTAAAATTTCCGATTCGGGCATGTCCAGAACGGGCAAGGTCTGGAAGTTCGGTGAGCTGGTCCAATACGGGCAAGAGAAGTTTGTCATGCTGGATGAGAATGCGGCTATTGTAAGGCAAACGAAGCATTACCAACATTCCGATGCAGCGCATTACAACAGCGAGGCATATATCGATCTGGGTGAACGATTTGCACAGGCCATTTACGACCTGAATGTTCCTGAAATGCGTTTGCCCTCAAAAGCTGATGGGGCAAAAGTGACATTGCTCAAAGCACCCAGCGACAGCTACAAGGCCAAAGGCATTCGTAGTCTGATAGACCAAAGACCAGGCAGTAAATATTTTGACGATGGTTTTTGGCTTGGTTTCGAAGAAGAAAACCTGGATGCAGTAATTGACCTGGGCAGCACTGAACAGCTTTCTAACATCTCCATTGGGCTTTTGCAGGATGTGGCGGTCTGGATTTTTTACCCTGAATATGTAGAGATATCCTGGTCGAAAGACGGTAAGAAATACTCTAAGCCACAAAGGCTGGAAACCGGTGTCTCACAGCAAGAAATGGGCAAGTTGCTCAAGCGACTGACTTTGGATGTGAAGACCAAGGCCCGTTACATCAAAGTGCATGCAAAGAACATAGGTCGCTGCCCTGAATGGCATACCGGAGCAGGTGGAAAAGCCTGGCTCTTTGTAGACGAAATCACGGTGAAATGATGAAGAAAACACGCTTCATCTTACCCCTATTATTACTCGGTTTCTATACCGCTTATAGCCAGGATTGGACAGGTGCTAAGCCCAACATTGTCTTTATTCTGGCCGATGACATGGGCTGGAAAGATCCTGGTTACACCGGTAATAACTACCACGAAACACCCAGAATCGATTCACTAGCCAAACAAGGAGTAGTGTTTACGAATGCCTATGCGAATGCACCCAATTGTGCACCCTCCAGGGCCAGCTTAATGACTGGACAATATTCACCCAGGCATGGCATTTTTACGGTAGCTTCCCCTGAAAGGGGCAAGAGCGAAAATCGCAAGCTCATACCACCTGAGAATACACGCGAACTGGCACCTTCCTTCATCACCTTTCCCGAACTTTTGAAAGAGGCGGGCTATGCCACGGCCAGCATCGGCAAATGGCACCTGGGCGGAACAGCGGAAACCAACCCTTTGGCACAAGGCTTCGACCTCAATATTGGAGGTGACCAAAGAGGAAGCCCGAAAAGCCACTTCAGCCCCTACCAGAACAACAACCTGACCGATGGCCCTGAAGGTGAATACCTTACCGACCGCCTGACTGATGAGGCTTTGAAATTCATCAAAGACAACCGGGAAAGCCCCTTCTTTTTGTACCTCACTCATTTTGCAGTGCATACGCCCTTGCAGGGAAAACGGGAGCTGGTAGAAAAGTACGAGGACAAGCCCCCACCAGAAGGCAGGCACAATGCCAAATATGCGGCCATGATGGAGAGCTTCGATGAAAGCGTAGGCAGGGTACTAGACCAGCTGGAAAGCCTGAATTTGATGGAGAATACCCTGGTGGTTTTCTTCTCAGACAACGGCCCCTATTATCGAGCCTCAGAGGCTACCCCATTAAGAGGTTCAAAGGGCATGCTTTATGAAGGAGGCGTTCGTGAACCGCTGATTGTCTATTGGAAGGGGCATACTCAGATAGGAACACAGATAGACGAACCAGTCATCGGGACTGACTTTTACCCCACTTTTCTGGACCTGGCGGGCATCAAAAAACCGGTCTCGCTTGTTCTGGATGGAGAAAGTCTCGTGCCTCTGTTGCACAAGGGGAAAGGCCTTGGTAAGAGGGCACTCTATTGGCACTTTCCGGCCTACCTGGAGCCTTATGGCGGTATGACTCAAAAATGGAGACAGGTACCGGCTTCCTCTATAAGAATGGGCGACTGGAAGCTGATCGAGAATTTTGAAACGGGGGCGCTTGAATTGTATAATCTGGCAGAAGACATTGGTGAGTCGAGGAACCTGGTATCTGAAAGGCCTGCCAAGGCCAAAGCACTTTACAAAGCCCTGAAAAAATGGCGCAAAAAGACCAATGCCCCAGAGCCCACTCAACTTAACCCAGAATACAAAGGCCAATGAAGAAGACCCATCTGATATACCTATTTGCCGTGTTGACTACGCTGGCTTGTTCTAAACCTGAGCAGGCTGCGGTGGTGGAGCAGCCGAATGTAATCATCATTTTTTGTGACGACCTGGGCTATGGAGACCTCACCAGCTATGGTCACCCCACCATCAAAACCCCGAACCTGGACCGGATGGTGGCTGAGGGCATGAAATTCACCAATTTCTATTCTGGTTCACCGGCATGCACAGCCAGTCGCTATGCACTGCTTACGGGTCGCTACCCCATCCGTTCAGGTTTTGGATGGGTGCTGGTACCAAGCTCGCCAAGGGGCATGCATCCGCTGGAACTTACGCTTGCAGAAGGCATGAAAGAAGCTGGCTATGAAACCGCCATGTTCGGCAAATGGCACCTGGGTGTCACCAAGTCAGAATACATGCCTCTCCAAAATGGCTTTGATGAATTTTTGGGCCTGCCTTACAGCAACGACATGATTCCCCCAAAGTGGAAAGACATTCCTCTAATTGACGGAAACGACACCCTGGAATTTAATCCAGACCAGACGCAGCTCACCCGAAGGTATACAGAGCGGGCGGTGAATTTTATCAGCCGCAAAAAAGACGATCCATTCTTTCTGTATCTGCCCTATGCCATGCCTCATGTGCCTTTGATGCCAGGCGCTGAATTCAACGATTCTGAAAGGGGTAAATATGGTGATGTAGTAGAGGAGATTGATTGGGGTGTGGGTAAGATTATGGAAACGCTGAAAGCTCAGGGCATTGAAAAGAATACCCTCGTATTTTTCACCAGTGACAATGGCCCCTGGATCATCAAAAATGAGCGAGGCGGTTCTGCCGGACTGCTCAGAGACGGCAAGGGCAGTACCTGGGAAGGGGGCATGCGAGTGCCGGGCATTGCCTGGTGGCCTGGGACTATCAATGAGGGGCTAATCCAAACTCAACCCGCCAGCACGCTCGATTTGTACAATACAGCTCTCAAACTATCTGGCCAAAGCGCGCCAGAGGATCGGCCGGTAGATGGTCGTGACATCCGCAACTTGCTTGAAGGTGGAAAAACTGCCGCACAGCCTTACTTCTATTATGGGTTAAACAACCGACTGATGGCGGTAAGAAAAGGCCCCTGGAAATTGCATATTCAAACCCATAGCCAGACCGGAAAGGACTACTTTGAAGGCAAGCTGCCTCTGCTTTTCAACCTGAGCATCGACCCTTCTGAGCAGTATGAAGTATCTGATGATAATCCTGAAGTTGTAGCTGAATTGCAGGCACTTATTGAGGCACATCAGGAAGCCCTCAAGTCCCAACCCACTTATTTTGATAGCCAATGATTCGTCAATTCCTCATACTAATCTACTTCTGTTTTTGGGCCCTTTCAGTGAGTGCTCAAGCTCCTGATTCCTCTCGGATTGTTCGCGTGCTTACCTACAACATTCTACATGGAGCTACTACCAAAGGAGACTTTGATTTGGACCTGATCGCCAAGGTGATTAACTCAACCAACCCAGACCTGGTGGCACTTCAGGAAGTAGATTACCAAACCAATCGTGCTAAAAAATATGACCTGGTGACTGAGTTGGCCATTCGTACTGATATGTCTCCGCTCTTTGCCCGTGCCATGCCCTATGATGGAGGCGAATATGGAGAAGGGATTCTCTCGAAATACTCCTTCCTTAGCACTCGCAATCATCCGCTGCCCTATACCGAAGGCAAGGAACCCAGAGCAGCAGCCGAAGTGAATGTGATCCTGAAAAGCGGTGACACCATCCGCTTTATCGGTACTCATTTAGACCATACCAAAGACCCCACCAATCGCCTGATGCAAGCCAAAGAACTCAATCGTACTTTCACCGTGGATGAAAAGCCAGCCATACTGACCGGTGATTTGAATGAAGAGCCGCACCAAGCGGCTATGCAGGAGCTTTTCACTAAATGGCAGCGATCCTTTGCTGAAGATACACCTACCTTTCCTTCCGATGATCCCACCAAGAAAATCGACTATGTACTGTTCCGTCCGGCCCATCGCTGGAGGGTGCTTGAAACCAAAGTGATCGATGAAAAAGTGGCCTCAGACCATTGCCCGGTACTTGTGATATTGGAGCTGCTTCCTGATCATTAATACACCATAAAACGGAGAGATTCTTAATGAAAATGGGTAACAAAACCAGGTATTATGAACCTGTGTTAAACCAATTTATAAATTATGAATTTTTCAAAAAGTGTCCATTTTTCAAAGCTGCCACTCATGTTGGCATTCTGTCTTTTATTCACTGCTGCCTGTTCTAATGAAGCGGATCCCATCTCTCCACCAGAAGAGTTGACCATCGAACAAGTGGCCAATGTTATTTTGGGTAACGAATTAGATGAGAAGGTAGATGGATTTGTACAATCGGTAGACTACCGTAATGGGAACATTATCGGGGTTTCATCAATAGATCAACAAAAGTACTATTATCAACTAGATGAAGAGCGGATGCTATTCACCATTATCGCAGAGTTTGAAGGGCAAATAGACCCTATTAGTCCAAAATCGTCTTTTGGTGCAGACGCAGAGTGTAGAAATAGAACTTCTAATGGTAACGGTACATATACCAGCTCTTATGTGGTATGTGGTCTTTTCACCTGCTATTTACACGAGGATACGGTTAGTGCGAATGGCGCTGTAATTGTTTCTGACCCTACGCCAGAATATCTGGGCCTTGCATTTCAATCGATGATCAGGGGCTATTGCAATCGACTAGAGCTAGGTATACTTTAAGCTCAGATCGACTTATAGAGAATAAGGATTGAACCAAACAAAATTAAAAAGGAAGGCGCTTAATCAGTAGGTGCCTTCCTTTTTGTGTTGATCTTAGATTACTAGAGTTATTCTTGTTATAAAGAAACACCCTGTTTGCCTTTTCATAATTGTTTAGAGCTTGTGAGCAAGTATAGTATCAGACATGGCGAATCAACTGATAGTGAACCTGTGGCTGTGTTGGTAACTTTATGCTACATCAGGGACTTTTTCTATGCACATCACTAAGCGACTATCCTACCTGTTGATTCTGCTGGCTTGTTTCGCATTCACGGCCTGTGAATCACCGCAAAAATCACCGATATCTGAAGAAGACAACCGCATGGACTGGTGGAGAGAAGCCAAGTTTGGCATGTTCATTCACTGGGGCCTGTATGCCATACCTGCTGGTGAATGGAATGGCCAGACCAACCATGCAGAATGGATCAGAACCACAGCCCAAATTCCTTTGGAGCAGTATGATGAGTTCCTTCCAGAATTCAACCCGATAAAATTTGATGCCGATGCCTGGGTGAAAATGGCCAAGGATGCGGGCATGAAATACATCACCATCACCAGTAAACACCATGATGGTTTTGCCCTCTACGACTCCAAGGCATCCGACTATGATGTGATGTCCACTCCTTTCCAAAGAGACATCCTTAAAGAACTGGCCGAGGCTTGCAGAAAGGCAGGCATCAAGCTCTGTTTTTACCATTCTATAATGGACTGGCACCACCCCGATTATCTGCCCAGAAGAGGTTGGGAAAAAGGCCGTTCGGCTGAAGGAGCCGACTTCCCTCGCTATGTCGACTATATGAAAGTACAGTTGAAAGAGCTACTCACCGAATATGGTGATATTGGTGTGCTGTGGTTTGATGGGGAATGGGAAGACACCTGGACCCACGAGCAAGGTGTGGAGTTATACGATTATGTACGCAGCTTTCAGTCCGACATCATCATCAACAACAGGGTAGACAAAGGCCGCCAGGGCATGCAGGGCCTCACTGCTGAAGGGGACTTTGTGGGCGATTTCGGTACTCCGGAGCAGGAGATTCCAGATACGGGCCTGCCGGGCATCGACTGGGAAAGCTGCATGACCATGAATGGCCACTGGGGCTACAACAAGCATGACGACAATTGGAAATCATCGGAAGACCTGATCAGAAAACTGGCAGATATCGCTTCCAAAGGAGGAAATTTTCTGCTGAACATAGGCCCCAAAGCGGATGGCACTTTTCCACAAGAAAGCATAGATAGACTGAAAGACATTGGCGACTGGATGGATGTAAATTCAGAATCGATATACGGTACTAAAGCCAGTCCATTTGAAGCGCTGAGTTGGGGTAGAGTGACTCAAAAGCGAATGGGAGATAATACCCGCCTCTACCTTCATGTATTCAACTGGCCGGAAGACGGAAAGTTGCGATTGGGCGGCATCAGAAACAGGGGGTTGAGTGCAAATTTATTGAGAAACCCAAGGACTGACCTGGCCCTTGAAAGAGATCAAGATGCATTGGTAATCGCGATCCCACGTGAGCGCACTGACCCCTATGATGAGGTCATTGTTCTGGACATTGAAGGCATTCCCGAGGTCATTAGCCCACCAATCGTTATTGCAAATGATACACATTTTGCTGGTGCTACTGAGGTGAGCCTGGCGACAGAGTCTGAATACACTATTCGTTATACATTGGATGGAAGTACCCCATCAGCACAGTCACAGGAATATGGTGGCACTGCTCTGAAGCTGACTGAAACGACTGAGCTGCAAGCCAGGCTTTTTGAGGATAATTCAGCTGTGAGTGGCACGATCACGGCCAACTTTACTGCGCTTCAACCACAGGCAGCAAGAATAATTTCCAATCCAAAACCAGGGTTGAATTACCGTTACTTTGAGGGCGACTGGAACCAGCTGCCTGATTTTCAGAACTTGGCCAGAAAGAAAGCAGGCCAAATAGAATCATTTGACATTACTCAAAGAGACCAGGACGAGCAGTTTGGTTTTGAATTCACAGGCTACGTCAACATACCTGCCAGTGGTGCCTATCGCTTTTTCACTTCCTCTGACGATGGCAGCCAACTCTTTATCAATGACCAACTGGTGGTAGACAATGACGGACTGCATGGCATGGTTGAAGAAAGTGGCTTAGTAGCACTAGGCGAGGGTTACCACAAGATCAAAGTCACGTTTTTTGAAAAAGGAGGAGGCGATGGCCTTGTAGTGAGCTGGAAAGGGCCGAATATTGGAAAAACTGAAATTCCTGCAAGCACACTTTTCCATCAATGAAACCAGTCAATAGATATTTAGGGCTATTCATCTTTCTGCTTTTAATGGCAGGCTGCCAGCAAGAACAGAAGATACCTAAGGCCATTTTTATATTACTAGATGGTATTCCTGCGGATGTGCTCGAAAATACTGACACTCCCTTTCTGGATGAAATCAGCGACAGGGGAGGATATACCAGAGCTTATGTAGGTGGAGAAAAAGGAGGCGAATCTGAATCACCTACCATTTCAGCAGTAGGCTATAATAGCTTGCTTACCGGTACCTGGGCCAACAAGCACAATGTCTGGGGTAACAGTATCAAGGCACCCAATTACGACTATTGGAGCATCTTCAGGACTGCTCGAAATCATGACCCGAACCTGAAAACAGCCATCTTTTCTACCTGGCTAGACAATCGCACCAAGCTGGTAGGCGAAGGGCTAGAAGCCACCAGTAATTTCAAGTTTGACTATGCCTTTGATGGTTTCGAGCATGATACGGTTAGGTTTCCGCACGATGAGGCCCGTGACTATATCCGCAATATCGATGAGCTGGTAGCCAATGAAACAGCGAATTACATTTCCATCAATGCCCCTGACCTCTCATGGGTATATCTGGAATACACCGATGACATGGGCCACCGTTTTGGAGACAGCCCTGAAATGACCGAGGCTGTAAAGCTGGCAGACGATCAGGTGGGGCGAATCTGGAAGGCCATTCAAAAGCGAGAGCAGGAGCATGATGAAAACTGGTTGATTGTGATTACCACAGATCATGGCCGCACGGCCAGCAATGGTAAGGGGCATGGAGGGCAGTCGGAAAGAGAACGAACCACCTGGATCGTCACCAATGAAAATGAATTGACACCAGCCTTTCACCAAAACCCCGGAATTGTAGACATTATGCCCTCTATCAGTGATTTTATGGGCATTGAAATTCCTGAAAACATTAAGATGAATTTGGATGGAAAGTCCTTCATCAAGACCATCAAGTGATATGCAAAAACTGAAATTCTTTCTAATTAGTTGTTTGTCCATTTGCCTGTTCAGCGCTTGCCAGCAACAGGTCACAACCCCCGTTCAGCTCATTCCCATGCCAGTGAAAATAGCACAGGGACAAGGTCATTTTGAGATCAAATCGGGAATGGAATTGGGCCTGGTCAATGGAGGTGAGGAAGCCCGGTGGGTGGCCAATTACTTTCAGGAGATGCTAGAAAGCCAAGCGGGCATGACCTTGAACCTTACGAATGAAGCATCGGCTGACATGGTCTTTGAATTGAGTGATGAAGTTGAAAACCCTGAAGGATATACTCTGTCCATAACGGGTTCCAAAGTACATGTAAAAGCTCAGGATGCGGTGGGGTTGTTCTATGCGGTGCAAACTCTGAGACAACTATTGCCCATGGCGATTGACGGGAATGAATCAGAACAAAATGCAAACTGGACCATTCCGGCACTGGAAATTGAAGACCAACCCCGCTTTGGCTGGAGAGGCCTGCACCTGGATGTGAGTCGTCATTTCTTCCCGAAAGCATTCATCAAAAAGTACATCGACCACATGGCCCGCTATAAGCTCAATGTCTTTCATTGGCATTTGGTAGATGGGCCAGGCTGGCGCATGGAAGTGGACCAGTACCCAAAGCTGACAGAGGTAGGTGCATGGCGGGTAGACAAGCGTGAAGAAGCCTGGAGTTGGGCGGCTACAGAGATTGGTAAACCTACCGATGGCCGAGCAGCTTATGGTGGCTATTACACCAAAGAAGACATTAAGGAGGTGATTGCCTATGCTAAGGAACGCTTCATTGAGGTGATACCAGAAATTGAAATGCCGGGCCATTCTTATGCGGCACTGGCGGCCTACCCTGAGCTGCTTTGTCCCAACAATGATGTGATTGGCAATATCGAGTTTGGCACTGATGTGTTCTGCGCAGGCAACGAGAAGAGCTATGAATTTCTGGAAGATGTGCTGGACGAAACCATGGAGCTTTTCCCCTCCAAATTGATCCACATTGGAGGTGATGAAGTGGTGAAAAGTGCATGGCACAAATGCCCGCGCTGTCAGGGTTTAATGAAGCGGGAAGGGCTCAAAGATGAGGAAGAACTGCAGAGCTATTTTATCAGACGAATGGCCAACTATATAGAAAGCAAAGGTCGCGAAGTGATAGGTTGGGACGAGATACTGGAAGGCGGCCTGGCTGAAAACGCAAAAGTGATGTCTTGGCGCGGCATGCAAGGTGGTATCAAGTCGGCCAACATGGGCCACGATGTCATCATGTCTCCCAATTCACACACTTACTTCGACCTGTATCAGGGTGACCAGGAGCTGGAACCACCAGCATATTCGCAGCTGCTGCTTACTCAAGTCTACAAGTTTGACCCGGTGCCAGAAGACATTGCCGAGGATAAAAAACACCACATTCTGGGCGGGCATGCCTGCCTCTGGACAGAGACGGTACAGACACCTGAACATGCTGAGTACATGCTCTTCCCCAGACTTTTTGCCCTGGCGGAAACCGTTTGGTCACCTAAGTCGCAGCTAGACTGGACTACCTTCAAAGATCGTATGGAATTCAACTTTGGGCGACTGGAAAGAGCAGGCATCAACTATGCCCGTAGCGCTTATAATGTGAAAATTGACGGGGTGCTGGATACCACCAACTACCACCTGCAGGTAGTGATGAGCAATGAGCTCGACCGCTATGAAATTCGCTATACCCTCGATGGTTCGGAGCCGGGTGAAAATGCAGCTGTGTATTCCGGCCCATTCACAGTCACCGAAAAATCTGACATCAGGGCAGCCACTTTCCGTGATGGTCAGCTATTTGGGAAGGTGTCTTCGAAAGAATTCAACCTACACCTGGCAACAGGGAAGAAAACCGAATACACCACTCGCTGGAACGATCGTTATCCGGGCAGCGGCAAGGGCACTTTGGTCAATGGGCTCACCGGCAGCCCCAACTATCGGGACGGGCAGTGGCTGGGCTTTCAGGAAGATGACATTGAGGTAATGATTGACCTGGGGGCAGAGGAGGAAGTCAGCAGCATCAGGACCCACTTCAATCACAAACCCAATTCATGGGTGTATGCGCCCGAGTACGTCAGTTTTCAGGTCTCTTCTGATGGAGAGAATTTCAAAGAAGTAGCCCGTATCGGAGACATTCCCGATAAGCTGACAGGGATCAATATATACCAGAAGGAATTTGATTCCGTGGAGGCCCGATACATCAAGGTATTTGCCAAGAACATTGAACACAGACCTCACAATGTGAACCAAAAGGCCTGGGTTTTTATAGACGAAATTGTGGTAGAGTAAATGAGAACAATGAAGATCAAAGTCCTATCCCTGTTGCTGTTGATTGTGGTGGCAGCCTGCCAAAAAGAGGTGGCCCCACCAGCGCCTGTTGGTCCTTTACCAAGTCCGCAACAGCTGGCCTGGCATGAGATGGAATACTATGCCTTTGTGCACTTCAACATGAACACCTTTACCGATCTGGAATGGGGCTTGGGTGGAGAATCTCCAGAGCTTTTTAATCCAACCGAATTGGACACCAGGCAATGGGCGCGAGTGGCCAAGGAAGCAGGCATGAAAGCGATCATTCTCACCGCCAAGCATCACGATGGTTTTTGCCTATGGCCGTCCGCATATACAGAGCATTCTGTGAAGAACAGCCCCTGGCAAGATGTTAAGGGCGATGTGATCAGAGAACTGGCAGCCGCTTGCAAAGAATACGGCTTGAAAATGGGCCTCTACCTTTCGCCATGGGACCGTAACCATGCCGAATATGGCAGCCCGGAATACCTTACTTACTACCGCAACCAAATGAAGGAAATCCTGACCAATTACGGTGAGGTATTCGAGTTTTGGGTAGATGGTGCCAATGGAGGGGATGGCTACTATGGCGGTGCCAACGAAACCCGCAATGTGGACAGAACCACTTATTACGACTGGGAAAATACCTTTGCCCTGGCCAGAGAATACCAGCCTGACATTGTCTCTTTCAGTGATGGTGGTCCTGAAATCCGTTGGGTGGGCAATGAGCGTGGCTTTGCCCAAAAGACGAACTGGGCACCATTGCGCAGGGATGAATTTGCACCAGGAGTAGCAGAGATTGAAGCCCTGGGCACAGGCCACATAGATGGTACGCATTGGGTAGCAGCCGAGTGTGATGTGTCCATCCGCCCTGGCTGGTACTATCACGAAAGTCAGGACGATGAGGTGAAGTCATTGAGCCATTTGCTGGACATTTACTATAAGTCGGTAGGCCGAAATGCCAACTTGTTGTTGAACCTGCCGGTAGACCGCAGAGGGCTAGTGCATGAAAATGACGTGGCGGCTTTGATGCAATTGAGAAAGACTATCGATGAGACTTTCGCCAACAATCTGGCTGCAAATGCCACTGCCAGGGCCTCCAATATCCGTGGCCGTGAATACAAAGGAGGTAATGTATTAGATGGAAATACAGACAGCTATTGGTCCACCGAAGACGAGATCATTCAAAGCACCATCACCCTGAATTTTGAGGAAGAAATTAGCTTCAACAGGCTTTTGGTTCAGGAGTACATTGCATTAGGACAAAGAGTAAAAGCATTCAAAGTTGAGGCCATGGTAGACGGCAGCTGGCAGGAGATTGCCAATGAAACGACCATCGGTTATAAGCGGATTTTGAGAATTCCGGAAGTGACTACTTCGCAGGTTAAACTGAGTATTCTTGATGCCAAGGCCTCGCCCTTGATTTCAAACCTTGAGTTGTACCTGGCCACCACTGAACCTGATTAGCATGAAGCGGCATCAATCGAGAACATTTACCAAAAAACCTTACTATCTGATACTGCTGAGCCTGTATGTCCTCCTTTCTGTGAGTACTTGTCAGCAACCTGAAGAAGAGGCCAGACCGAATGTGCTTTGGATTGTCCTGGAAGATACTTCTCCACTGTTCAGGGCTTACGATGCAGATCTAATTTCAACACCACACCTCGATGCCCTGGCAGAAAAAGGAACCGTATTTACTCGTGCTTTTATGCCAGCACCAGTCTGTTCTCCAAGCCGCTCCAGCATCATTACTGGTATCATGTCTACCACACTAGGAGTACATAATCATCACAGTTCACGAACCCCTGAATCTGCCATTCCACTCCCTCCTGAAGTCAAAACAATCCCGGAGCTGTTCAAAAATGAAGGCTATTTCACCTTTAACAATGGTAAGGATGACTATAATTTTGACTACGATCGACAGGCGTTTTACAGTCAACCCTATTTGCAGCATGCCCTTTATGGTAAAAAAGGGGAGAATATTGAATTGATAGACCTGGTTGATAAGCAACCTTTTTTCGGACAAATACAACTGGCCGGAGGCAAGGAAATATTCTCTTCTACCTTTAAAGAAAGAGTAATTGACCCGGTTGATCGAGCCTCCATTGAATTACCTCCTTATCTGCCAGGTCATGAAGCCATTGTTGAGGAGTATGCCAACCATTTGGATGCCATCAAGATCACTGACCGAAAAGTTGGGGATATTATCAATCAGTTAGAAGCAAATGGCTTACTGAAAAACACCATTGTCTTTTTCTTTTCAGATCATGGCATGCGATTGACGCGTCATAAGCAGTTTTTGTATGATGGGGGATTGCATGTACCCTTGATCATTGCCGATTTCAGAGAAAATGCTGTGGTTGAAGTGAAGGGGAAAAACGAAAACCTGGTGAGTGGCATTGACCTGGGCCCCACCGCCATGGCGATGGCAGGCATTACCCGGCCAGCCAATATCGAGGGCAAAGACATTTACGGTGACCCGCCAAGGGAATACGTAATATCAACCAGAGACCGCTGCGATTTCACGATAGACCGGATTCGCTCTGTACGAACGCAAGACTTCAAGTACATCCGCAACTTTATGACTGACCGCCCATATTCACAGCCTACGTACATGGATGTAGACGGGGTAGCATTCGTCAAGGTGATGAGGCAGCTCTATGCACAAGGGGAGCTCAATGAAGAGCAAAGCCGGTTCTTTGAAGCGAATAGACCGGCAGAGGAACTTTATGACCTCAGAAATGACCCCTATGAACTCCATAACCTGGCAGATGATCCTGCTTATGCGGAGGTAATGGACAAGCATGCCAATATTCTGACTGACTGGATCGAACGCACTGATGACCAGGGTCAGTACCCTGAAGATGAGGAAGGGCTCAAGTTGATGCTGGGTATTTGGGGAGATCATGCCGTGAACCCTGAATACATGCCTTTAAGGGAGAAGTACAAAGACCTGGCTAGCTCACAATTTGTATTGAAGAGCAGTGGCTGGCAGAAAGTCACCCCTGAACTGGATTAGTAAGAGAGGCCCTTTCACCAAAAATTTTGCTGGCTTCCCTTGAACTAGTCTTTGCCGACTTTGGTTAATTGCAGTATCCTGGTTGAAGTCTTCAAGACGACATGGCAACCATGACAAGCCCAAACCACAGAACATGCGAAATTTCGAATTATATGTGCCCACCAAAATGATTTTTGGCGAAGGCGAGATTAAAAAAATCACCAAAGAAGTACCCCAAGACACCAAAGTGCTGCTGCTCTACGGTGGCGGAAGCATCAAAAAAAATGGTGTTTATGATCAGGTGATAGAAGCTCTGAAAGATCATGAAGTGATCGAGTTTGCAGGCATTGAGGCTAACCCTGAGTACACCACACTTTTGAAGGCCCTGGAGGTGATCAAAAAGGAGAACATTGGCTACATGCTGGCGGTAGGCGGTGGTTCGGTCATTGATGGCACAAAGTTTTTGTCATCAGCCGCTTTGTACGAGGGCGATGAGCCGTGGGACATCCTGGCCAACAGAATCAGAACCTTCAAAGGCCTGCCATTTGGCACTGTTTTGACCCTGCCAGCTACTGGTAGCGAAATGAACAGTGGTGCGGTGGTAAGTCGTTCAGAAACCAACGAAAAGCTTTCTATGGGAGGGCCAGGCTTGTTTCCAGAGTTCTCAGTCTGTGACCCCACGGTGGTGCGCACCATTCCTGAAAGACAACTGGCAAATGGTGTGGCCGATGCCTATACCCACGTGCTGGAACAGTACATGACTTACCCGGCTGATGCTCCTTTGCAGGATCGTTTTTCTGAAGGCATTCTTCAGACACTGATTGAGCTGGCACCTTCGGTAATGAAGGACCCCTCTGACTATAAGGCCGCTGCCAATTTCATGTGGTGCTGTACGATGGCCCTCAATGGCTACATCCAAAAGGGTGTGCCAACTGATTGGTCAGTGCATATGATTGCGCACGAACTTACTGCTCATTATGGCATCGACCATGCCCGAACTTTGGCCGTTATTTTGCCAAGTGCTTACGAGAAGCAGTTTGAGCAGAAGAAAGAGAAATTGGCTCAGTATGCCGAACGCGTGTTTGATGTAAAAGAGGGCACTGTGGAGGAAAAAGCGAAAGCAGCCATTCAAAAGACAGAAGCATTCTACCAGTCATTGGGCATCAAAACAAGGCTCAGAGACTACACCGATTCTTATGAGGGCTTTGCTGCAAAAGTGGCCAAGAGTCTTACAGATCATGGCCTTACCGCCCTTGGTGAACACAGAGACATCACCCCGGAAGTAGCAGCTGAGATTGTAGAAATGGCTTATTAAGAAACATTGCAGGGAGGTTCAGACCTGCCTCATACATTCATTCAAACCCTGGTGGAAACATCAGGGTTTTTTTATGACACATTGCTGATTACACCTGACTCTCTCGACACCTTCTGCACTTCAATGCCCCTTAGCTGATTGTTCCTCTAACATTGGGTGAAGGCCGATAAATACATGTCGGCACCAGCATCTTACATCAATAATCACGTACTTTAGCTTCAGTCATTAGAGCAAATGGAATTGATTTTTATCATTGGGGCAGCTCAGGCATTTTTTCTACCCATTCTCATTTTCAACAAAAAGAACAGGTCGACTGCAGATTATGTGTTGGCCTTTTGGCTGGCAATGATGGGGCTGGTATTGCTGGCCTATTATCAAGAAGTGAAGGGCGTTGCAGCAGATTACCCTATTTTTTTAGGCTTCAATACCTGCTTGTCAATGCTTATGGGCCCCTTGACTTATATCTATGTACTGTCGATTACCAGGAAAGATCAACCGCTGAATGCCATTCAGCTGCTGCATGCCATTCCCTATGTATTCTTCACAGTAGTAGTATTTGCGAAACTCAATGAGTACCAAGGGCAATCAATTGAAGAAGCCCGGCTGATCATTGAAGACTCTAAAATTCCAGTATTTATGGCCTTGGGCCTCACCAGAATATTTATGGGTTCCATTTATCTGGTAATCTCCTTCATGCTTTTGAAGAAACACAGGAAGCAAATCGGTGATGAATTTTCTTATACACGCAACATCAATCTGCGCTGGTTGCTTCAGGTAGTGCTGGCCATGATGGTGATCTGGATTACCGTCATCGTAATGAATGTGCTGGGCAATTTCAACGATTGGATTCCCATGAGGTTGGGCGATAACCTGATCCATATGGTGGTTACCCTGGCTGTATTTTTTGGTGGTTTTCATGGCATCAAACAGCAGGTGATTTATGCCGCACCTGCTGTAGCAGAGAAAACCGAGGCGAAGGTGGAAGGGGTAGAAAGTACTAGCCAATATGCCAAGTCGAGCCTGAGAAAAGACCAGTCTCAGGAGCTTCTGAAAAAGCTGCTGAACTATATGGAAGATGAAAAGCCCTTTCTGGACGGTAAGCTTTCACTCAATCAGGTAGCCCAAAATCTGGAGATTTCCAGCAACCACCTGTCACAGGCCATCAATGAAAACCTGGGGAAAAACTTCTACGACTTTGTGAATGGCTACCGGGTAGAGATGGTGAAACAGAAAATTGCTGAGCCCGCAAACGAGCGATTTACCTTGTTGGCCATTGCCTACGATTGTGGCTTCAGCTCCAAGTCATCTTTCAACGAGGTATTTAAGAAATTCACCGGCCTTACCCCTTCGCAGTACCAGAAACAGCTGAAACCTTAAACTCTGATTTTGTGTGAGTTTTCTACGGAATAGAATTCTAATGCATTTTCAGGGTTAAATGCCGTTTAGTTAAGGTTTTGGAAAGCAGAATTAGTTTTTCGCCCTAGCCCTAAAGGGTAAACTGATCTATGACTTTATCCCTTCAGGGAATCAAAAGGGCAGATAAATGCTTAACTAAACGGCATTGATTCAGGGTTAAACGTCCAGACTTTCAGGATTGGACCAATTGGGCGTCCAGACTCTTAGGGTTGGGCGATTGGCGATGTATCAAACCGCAACTTTGTCTTGAACCAACCCGGTTTATGCGATAGAAAGTCTGTTGCATTATCCGGGTTTTAATCAAAATCTCAAGATAATGTTACCACAAAACAAAAGACTCTACTACCTCGACTGGCTGCGTGTGCTGGCCTTTGGCTTGCTATTCCTTTTTCATTCCTGGCGTCCGTTCGACCATTTTCCATGGCATATGAAAAGCGAGGAGCAAAGCCTGACCTTCGACCTGCTCACCATGTTTACGCATGGCTGGCGTATGTTCCTCATCTTCCTGGTTTCAGGTGCCGGTACCTGGCTGGCCATGAGGGCCAGAAAAGAGCAATTTGTCATAGACAGGGTGAAGCGCCTGCTGGTCCCTTTCCTCTTTGGCGTGCTCCTCATCATTCCTCCTCAACGCTTTTATGAGTCAATAGGCTTTGGTGGTTTTACAGGCACCTACCTCGACTTCTTGCAGGTGTACCCCGGCTGGCAGTTAGATGCCGACATGGGTGCCAGTGTGCTACTTTGGTTTGGTCACCTGGGTACACACATCTGGTACCTGCCATTCCTCTTTGTGATGACGATGATCACATTGCCACTGCTCAACAGAATTAGAAAGGGGAAAATTGACTTTTCCAGACTTAGAAAGGTCATGTCTACCAGACTGGGGATTTTCATTTTGGTGCTGCCCATGATTATTTGCAGGCTGCTGCTAAAACCCATATTTCAGGAGTATACCGATTGGGCAGACTTTTTTGTCTACCTCTGGCCCTTCCTTTATGGCTTTATTTTCATGGCCGATCAGAAGTTCTTAAACATTGTGAAAAACAGAATGTGGCTGTTCCTTAATGTGGGAGTCATTAGTTCGGTCGTTTTCATTTACCTGGGTGGGCAAAGCGAGGAAAATATTCAGGCCTTTCTTTATCCAGAGTTCTCATTGATGCATGTGGCGATTTCCATTATCACCATGTTCATCGCCTATAGCTGGATCATGTTTTTTCTGGCCCTGTTTGCCCGTAAGATGAACTTCAATCACCGCCTGCTCATTCCGGCCAACATCAGCATATTGCCCATTTATGTGCTGCACCAAACCCTCATCATTGTGTTTGGCTTCTACATAGTACAATGGGAAATGCCAATCGGACTGAAATTTGTCTGCATAGTGTTGACAGCCATACCTGCAGCCATACTCCTTTACAAAGTAATTCAGATCAATAATGTAACTCGTTTTCTGTTTGGTCTTAAGCCCAAAGCGGCCATGAAAGCAAAGCTTCAGTCGACCTGATAAGAGGTTTTACCGATCCAAATGCAGCTTAAAGGCAGGTTTCAGTTCATTGAGAATTGGGGTCTGCCTTTTTTACATCCATTTGTTCTCACTACCTTCATTGAGCATCCTCTGAACCAGAGCAAAACAAATGGACGTCATTTTTTTATTGGGGGCATCACAGGCAGCCTTTTTATCCTTTTTGGTATTCAACAAAAAAGATAAATCCCATGGCGATTTTGTGCTTGGAGCCTGGTTGGCCTTTATCGGGCTTCATTTACTGGACTACTACTTTTTTGCTACGGGTTTGAATTTGAAGTATCCTCATCTGCTGGCAATGGGTGAGTTTTTTCCTTTGCTCCAGGGGCCATTTATGTATGTATATGTTCTTTTGGTAATAAGCCAGGATGGGAGGATCAAACCAATACATTTCTTAAATGCCCTGCCTTTTGTAGCCATTGTCTGCTACTTCATTTTCGACTTCTATATTCTGGATGCGGAAACCAAGAAAGAGTACTATCTGCAATTGGCCGAAGAGCCCAATACAGCACTTATGATCAGTGTTATATTAGACCATTTGCTCGGACCCTGCTATGTGGTACTCTCATTGATCAAGCTTCGCAGACATGAGAAAAACATCTCCAATCGTTTTTCCTACACTGAAGAAATTGACCTTAAATGGCTCAAATACATATTGGCGGGTTTAGGTACTGTATGGTTAGTGGTTTTAATCAGCTACATCATGGATTTCTTAGGTGAGTATGATCAATTGGGCAATCAAATGATCTACGGTTCTCTTACTGTTGCGGTGTTTTTTCTTGGTTATTTCGGTATCAAGCAAAATACCATCTATACCCCGGTACAGCTTTCTGCCACCCCGATGACCCCGGAACAAAATTCGACCTCTGAAAAGGATAAAACCGATGCGGGTCGCTACAAAAACTCAGGCCTTAGAAAGGCAGATGCAGAAAGGTACCTCAACGACTTGCTGGAATACATGGACAATGAAAAGCCCTACCTCGATGGCAAACTAAGTCTGAAAGATGTGGCCACACATTTGGGTATCTCAGTCAATCACCTTTCGCAGGTCATCAATGAGCAGTTGCAGAAGAGCTTTTTCGACTTTGTAAATACCTACAGGGTAGAGGAGGTAAAGCGCCTGCTCAACGAATCGCGGCATGAGCAACTTACGCTGCTGGCGGTGGCCTATGACAGCGGCTTCAACTCCAAAAGCAGCTTCAATAGCATCTTTAAAAAACTCACTGGCATGACTCCTTCTGAGTATGTCAAGCACAAATCCGATCAAATTCTGAAGTCTTAAGTCCGAATACTTAGGGAAACGTCCAAACTCTTAGGGAGAGCGTCCAAAAGGGTAGGTTTGGGCGATTGGGGCCTGTTTGAGCCCTTTGTTTGTATCAAAACTTTTTACAACTCAAAAATCAAACACAATGTCTAAGCGAGTAACTATTCTCATTTTCCTGCTCCTTATAGGCGCACTGCTTAATGCGCAGGAACTCACACAAACGATTCGTGGCGTGGTCATAGACGGCACCTCTGAAATTACCTTGCCCGGAGCAACGGTACGCATTCTCAATACCAACCCGACCATCGGTGGTATTACAAACCCTGATGGTGAATTCACCCTGGAGAAAGTTCCTGTCGGCAGGTACTCCATCCTCATCACCTTTGTAGGCTATGAGCCAGTAACCATACCCAATGTGGTGGTTCACACGGGTAAAGCCAACTTCCTCAAGGTAAGGCTGACCGAGTCGCTTACCGACCTTGAAGAAGTGGTGGTCTCGGGCGAAAGACCCAAGGATATTCCACTCAACGACATGGCAGCGGTAAGCGCCAGGGTATTCACGGTAGAAGAAACCGAGCGCTATGCTGCCGGACTAGATGACCCTGCGCGTATGGCTACTGCTTTTGCAGGAGTAACTAATTCATCATTGGGCCAGAATGCCATTGTCGTTCGAGGCAATGCACCCAAAGGCGTGCTCTGGCGAGTAGAGGGCGTGGAAATCCCCAATCCCAGTCACTTTGCAGGTGGTTCTACTACTGGTGGCGGCATGGTCACACTGTTGAGTAATCAGGTGCTGGATAATTCCGATTTCCTTACCGGTGCCTTCCCGGCCGAATATGGCAATGCCATTTCAGGGGTCTTTGATATGAACCTGCGTACCGGTAATACTGAGGAAAACGAGCACGCTTTTAAGGCAGGCTTGCTGGGTATAGATATCGCCTCAGAAGGACCTATGATAAAAGGGACTAAAGCCTCCTATTTGTTCAACTACCGCTACTCAACGCTGGGTCTTATTCAACCGTTGTTACCAGAAGATGAAAACAGCACCCGTTACCAGGATTTGTCTTTCAAACTCAATTTCCCTACCAAAAAGTATGGAGAATTTGCCTTCTGGGGAGTGGGTGGTAAAGACTTTACCGGTACTAACAAAGACCCTTTGCTCGACAGTAGCGAGTGGGAAGAGGTAGATGACATCATTGATGAAGAAATAGGCTTTACAACTACAGCCACAGGCCTGACGCATAAGATCAACCTCTCTGACAAAACCCTGCTTAAAACCAGTTTTATGGGTTCTATGAAACATGCCTATTGGGACATGGACAAGCTGAATGATGCTTCCGAACTATTGCCAGAATCAAGAGTGAAAAGTGATACTGAGATGAGTGCTACGGCTATCTCTCTTAATCATAAATTTTCGAAGCGATTGACCATAAGAACGGGCCTTACCCGCTATGACCATAGCTATGACCTGGACATTCAGGAGGCGCCAGCACAAGGCGAGGCCCTGCGTACTTTTGTAAAAGAAGATGGAGAAACCACCAGGTGGCAATCCTTTGCTCAGGCCAAAATCAGGTTGAACAATGACCTGGAAGCTACCTTGGGTGCACATAGTCAGTATCTGGGCCTGAATGCTAAGTCAACCTTTGAGCCAAGGGCCAGCCTGAAGTGGAACATGGACCCCTACCAGTCGATCAGCTTTGGCTATGGCAACCACAGCCAAATGGAAGACGCTAAGATTTACTTCATTCAAGACGGTGTCGGCAATCTGGTAAACAAAGACCTGGAACTGTCCAGAGCGCACCACTTTGTATTTAGCTACGACCGCGCCATCAACGAAAATCTGAGATTGAAGATTGAGCCTTATTATCAGGACCTGTACAATGTGCCGGTAGAAGCAGGCACCTCTTTTTCCATGCTCAACTTTGAGCAGGATTGGTTCCTGGATAAAGACCTGGAGAACACCGGTCGTGGTAGAAACTATGGTCTGGATGTGACCATGGAGCGCTTTTTTGCTGATAATTTCTACTATCTGGCCACTGGCTCCATTTTCCAGTCAGAGTATCGTGGTGGAGACAACATCTGGAGAGATACCCGCTTTGACAGAAACTACGCTTTCAACCTGTTGGGTGGTAAGGAGTGGCAGTCGAGAAAGTCAGACAACAAATGGTGGGGCTTCAATGCTGGCCTGACACTAATGGGAGGCAAGAAGATCACACCCATCGACATGGATGCCTCTTTGGCTGCTCGCGAAGAGGTGCCAGATGACTTGAGGGCTTTTGAAGATTCAGAGCCAATGGTCTACAATTTTGACCTCACCCTCACCCTCAGAAAGAACAAGAAAAACCATTCTACAGTCTGGTCATTCCAGTTCAAAAACCTGATGGGCTCGCAAGATTATGATGGCTATGTGTACAATTACAAGCAACAAGCCATGGTGAAAAAGAGCAGCAGCCTGATGATCCCAAATATTAGCTACAAGATCGAATTTTGATTGAGGTGTTAGAGTGTTTGGTTGGGGCCGGGAAACCGGCCTCTGCCAGGCCTCTTTTCTATAGATAAGTAAAGAATAAGGAAATGGAATCCATCATATTTAAGAGCGCCACTGAGATAGTAAGGCTGGTAGCTGAGAAGAAAATAAGTTGTGTTGAGGTGGCCCAACAGTATTTGGATCAGATCAAGCGATACGACATCGCCATCAATGCCATCACAGACTTAAGGGACGAAAAGAACATTTTGCTGGAGGCCAAACAAAAAGACATGGCGATTGCGGATGGGAAGCCTTTGGGAGTACTGCATGGACTGCCCATTACAGTCAAAGATTCTTTTGACGTAAAGGGCCTGATTTCATCGAATGGCAACCCCAAACTAAAGCAAAACATTGCCACAGCAGATGCTGAACTGGTGAAGAGGTTAAAAGCTGCCGGTGCCATCGTCATTGGTAAAACTAACCTGGCTTTGTATGCTTTGGACTGGCAGAGCAGCAATGACTGGTTTGGGCAAACCAACAATCCTTACAACCTGGAGTATGTGGTAGGGGGCAGCTCTGGAGGCAGTGCTGCGGCACTGGCGGCTGGCTTTACGCCTTTAGAGCTGGGAGCAGATGCAGGAGGCTCCATCAGGGTGCCTGCTCACTTTTGTGGCGTCTGTGGACTTCGCACTACCGAATCGGCACTGCCATCCAGAGGCAGCATGCATACACCTGGCGAGTTGCGCATTGGCAGGTACTTGACCACCAGCGGACCCATGGCCAGAAATGTGAGCGACCTGATATTGATGATGCAAGCGCTGTCCAATAGAGGGCGGCAATACTCAGAGAATCCTCCGGTAGACCTTTTTAAAATAGGTGATGGTGTGTCTTCCAAAATAAGGGTGGCTTATTCAGATACTCTTGGTGGGGTTAAGCTAGAACAAGAGTACTGGGGCATTTATGGCAGTTTCATCAATCAACTCAACCAAGCACCTGACATTGAGGTACACAAGGCCGCCCCGCAATACCATTCGGGTCGCCTACTCAGTTTATGGGGTAAAATTGCTGGCTTTGACATGGGCGTGGCATTGAAGAAGTTGCCTTTCAAAAGGCTGATAGCCTCTGTTTTTATCAGAACCCGCTACAAAGACAGGAGCTGGGCACGGGCCATGGGAAAAGGAGCTGGTATCTCTAAAAGAGATTATGCCCAGGCGCTGCAAGCGAAAGACAACATTGCCGATCGTTTTACAGACTTTTTCAATGACTATGATGTTTGGCTTACTCCGGTGGCGGCTACTGCTACATTTAAACACCAGCGGCCGGGCGCTCCATTTAAGGTGAATGACAAAACCCTGCCCTATACAAAAGCATTTGTACCCTTCAATTTTCCTACGGCAGTGCCTGGCCATCCCATTTTGGCCATGCCCATTGGTCTGACCATAAAAGGGCTGCCTGTGGGTATACAGGTACATGCGCAAAAATGGCACGACATTCGGCTGCTACAAATTGCCATGCGCCTGGAGCAATTGACCCCGGGGTTTCAAGTGCCCAACATGGTTAAAGAATAATGATATGGAAAAAGGATTTGCAGATACTACACAACTCTTTGAATTGGTAACCAACCAACTGGAACACCTCAGATTTGAGGAAAATGACACAGAAGTGAGGGTCACTCTGGTGGATGTAGCTGGTGATGAAATAGTGAGGGGCTTTGGTAAAGACATATTGGAGGCCATCAACGACTTACACTATAGCCTGTTGTAGACCATCATCAGGCCTTCTTACAATGGAAATTATGAAAAGCACTACCCAAAATCTCTGGATCAATCAAAACAGGCGCATTTTGCTAGCTCAGGTGGTGTTCGTCTGCATACTGGCAAGCGTTGTTTTTCAGGTGCTGGATGAAAAAAAAGTTGACTATGTTTCACCATTGGTAGGCACATTTTTAGGGCTTATGTTTTGGCTTTTTGAGGTAATTATTCTCTCAAAGTGGGAGAAGGTTCTTTTAAAGTACCCCTTGATGTTTGCGATACTTCTGAAGGCCATTATTTACTTGTTTGCCGTTTATCTGATCATCAATACCATTGGGTTTGCAATGGGCTTACTTCAAGGGAAAACACTAGTTGATTTTTTTGAATCACTCGTTGATCGGGAGCAATTGATACTCTATGCTTATGGCCTTTTACTCTATGCCACTCTTTCATTATACATGCAGATAAATCACCTGCTGGGCGATGGCATATTGCCGAAATTTCTGCTGGGTTATTACAGAAAACCGGTAAAGGAGCATCGGATTTTTATGTTCCTGGACCTGAAGTCGTCAACCTCTATTGCCGAGCAGTTGGGGGCCGATAAATACTATGCCTTTCTCAACGATTTCTTCCATGAAGTTTCTGTGCCAGTGCGTGCTACTTCAGCAGAGATTTACCAATATGTGGGCGATGAAATTGTTTTTACCTGGAAAACCCAGCGAGGCCTTGCCAATAATAACTGCCTCTCTCTATTTTTTAAGATCAAGCAGCGGGTAAAAAAGCATGCCTTGTATTATGAAAAGAAATACGGAGTGATACCTGAATTTAAAGCAGGCATCCACCTGGGCCAGGTCATAGCTGCACAGATAGGCGATACCAAACGCGAGATTGTTTATAATGGCGATGTGCTGAATACCAGCGCCCGTATACAAGAAATGTGCAATACTTTTGGCAAGGAACTGCTCATTTCCAATAAACTCTTGCAAGCACTCTGTGCCGATGGCCAGTTTGAAGAAGAAGAGATGGCCACACTAAAACTTCGTGGAAAAGAAGCTCAGTCAAGTTTATTCAGCATTTCATTGCCTAAGAGGCCTACCGGCTGATTGCTAAATGAACAAGCGATTAAGTACTGTGTCTTTTAAGCCTGAATCTGATCCCGAGAGCAATGGCAAAGACCACCCCAAAGATGAGCCAATAAGCATATTTGGGCGGAGCTGAAGTCAATGCTTCGGGGTCCCCGATTAGCACAAATGAAGCCCAATAGTAGGGAGACCGATCGGAAAGCTCATGGCTATTCAAGTAATCGCGTTTGGCTCGTGTCAGGGCCTCTTGTTTGGATTTGCCCTGGCTCAGGTATTTATAGAAGTAATCCATCAAAACCACTGATGCCTGATCGCTCACTTGCCACTGTGAAGCTACAACGGTTTTAGCACCTGAGTAGAAAAACCCTCTTGCCAGACTCAGTACACCCTCACCTTTGGCAATCACGCCAGTTTGTGTATCGCAGCCACTTAGGGTCACCAGCTCTGCATTATTCCGGTAGCTGTATAATTCATGCAATTGTAGTCGTTTGTCGGCAAAGGCGATCCAGGCATATTCCTGTCCCTTGGCATGAGTGGCCAGGTGCAGCATCTTATAGTCACTACTGTTTTGAATGAAGTGCTCTTTGGCCGCAGGCGCGTTCTGCACAAAAGTGCCTTCAAAGTGCTTTTGAATAGCATTTACCTCCTTTTCGGTATGAGGGAGGCTTATTAGCTCCTCCTCATTGAATTTATTAGGAGCATAGGCCAAAAGGTTAGAATCAGCCTCTCGGCTGATGCCCCGGCTATGATTTAAGAAAGAGACCGAGTACAGGTAGCTCAGGTTAACTGATTGTACCAGGTAGCTACCCATGGCCCGATCTGTTACCAAAGATTCGAAAGGAATTTGTTGCAAAGGGCCATCCGCAATGATCAAAACATTTTTACTTTTCAGCTCCGCAGGTATCAGTTTTTGATAAAGCTCAGAGGCCACTTCGTGAAAAGCTGCTACTTCTTCCTCGGTGTATAAAGGCTTGCTTACTCCTTCTTTGAACTGAGTCAGCTGGGCCAAAAGCAACTGAGGGTCCGTCACTTCAAACAGATGTGTTTGGTCGCGATCGATCAGAATGCCAGTCAACGCCTGTTGATCATCGGTATCGTTCCAGATATAGGAGATCAAGGCATCCTGGCTACCCAGTATCTTTTGTGTTTCTTTGAGTGATATCGGCTCAAGGGTGGGGTGTTTGCGGAAGTAAGAAGCATATACCGTTTTGATTGAATCCAGGTAACTCTCATATCCTTTTCTAAGCTCAAATAACGTATTGTCGTTTTGATTCTTGGGATTTCGCTCAATATCTACCTGGCCTTGGAAAATCTGATATTTAAACGAATTGAGCTCAGTAAATATGTTTTTTGGCAGCCTTTCGTAGGAGGTGTTTTGCTGAATTTCTTCGGTGAGCAGCAGCGCTTTGTTTTTCTCGGTAAAGTAGAACAGGTCTTCGGCATTATTAGCTAAAAGTGCTGCCTGGGCACCCATTTGGTAAACGTCACCTGCCTTTTTTCTCCAGTACAAGCGAGTATCACTACCCAGACTTTTATTTTCCATCATACCAATCAAACGATCGGCTGCTTTGGCAAAGCCCACAGCGGCATTCAGATAAATTACCTCGGCCGATTGCTCGTAGAGTAACAAATAGATTTGAACTTTCTTCTTAAGGCAGTACAAGGCATGGTCTTTTTGGCTGGTATTCAACAGGCTCTCTTCTTTCGGTACTTCATACCCGTTTAGGGTATCTTCAAGATTTACTTCCAGTGCTCTGTCAATATTTTCGAGAGCTGCAACCAGGTTTTTCCTGAGTAAATAATATTCACTTATGTTATCATAAAGCCTTGCTTCCATTTCTTGATTCGGTTCGCTTTTCAAACCTTGCTGGGCAAAGTACAAGGCACTGTCTCTTTTCTCAAGGTTGTAAAGGTTTGATAGGTTGTTGTAACTCAGGTAAGTAGCAAAGGCAATAGAGTCTCTCGTTCCCATCTCAAGCATTTCAAAGTACAGGTTACGTGACTGCTCGAAGTCATAAAAATCAGGTTCTATGTACTGGTTAGCGAAAGCATTTTTCAATATAACCTTGTCTTCATCTTTCAGGTCAATCACGTTATTCAGACTGTCTGCATTCAGAAGTAGCTGCAGGCGATCATTCATGCTTTCAGTTGTGCCTATTTTGCGATACACAGCTGCCAGGTTGATAGTATGACTTGCCAGGCTCCTATACTCTTCTTCTGCCTGGAGTATAGGCAGGGCTTGTTTGAAATAGCTGACTGCCTTGAAAATGTCACCAAGATTGAAATAGCACCAGCCCATTTCGGCATAACTCTTGGCTGTTAATGCTCGATTGAAATTGAGGTCTATGCTCTTTTGATAGACAGAAATGGCCTTTTCGTATTCGGCATTGTCGTCATAAAATCTACCAAGGTTGTAAATGGTTTTTGCATAGACTTCGTTGACTAATTCTTCCTCTTCATTAAAGGAAAGGGCCTTTAAGCTGTACTGAATGGCCACTGGAAAATTCTGGGCTATGGCAAATTCCCTGGCATAGAAGTAGAGCATTTCCGCAGCACCTTCAACATCCCCGTTTTGGGTAGCAGCTTGAATTAGACTATCTACTTTTGTTTGGCTTTTTTCGGGGAAGCCCAGGTCTCGGTCAATGACCTCCCAGAAGTATTCAAGACTACTTTGGCCTGTTAAAACATATGGGTTGCATATAAGAATTAGCCAAAATAGTCTCTTAATCATAACGGTTGTCTTACTAAATGGAAGAGCAAAAATCCCCGTAATATAAGTAAGTTATCAGTGGGGCATTCTCATACGGGTCACGACTTTTTCTATCAGCTGCAGTATAGTCTGGATCGTCAAGCGAATTCACAATTTGTGAAAACTCTCTTTCAGTAATTTCATCTATTTGCCATAACTCTGAATTTTGGCTGGAACCGCATTGGCTCACGCTAATAATGTTGAGGTAGGGGTGCAATAGACTTCTTACCCTTGCCATGTCGGCACCAGCCTCTTGGCCTAACAGTAATACTTACTGTTAGGCCAAGAGGCTGGACGGTTGTTTCACCTGCCTTAACACTGCTTGGAGCCATAGGCACCGTTTCTTCATTGTTCAGTTGTTGATTTCAAAAAATATTGCCCCGCTGCATCCGATATAATTGGAGCAGACGGGGCAAGGCCATACTAAGAACTATTAGAACAGTTCAGTTAGTCCTGGCAAAAGTCACCATAGTAAGCATAGGTGGTCAATGGCGGTGGTGGTGGGCTGGCATAAGGGTCTCTACTATGACCGTCTCCGGCCGTTGGCGGTTGCAGAATGTATGCCGAGAATATTATGTTGAATTCTTCTATAGACATTAGAGGCACTTCCCAAACTTCGAGATTAGCCTGCGTTGGACATTGCGTTCTGCTGAAAACCCTGATTTGTTGGCTGACTTGGTTGTAAACGAAATCCCTATTCACGAATGGATTGAATTCCATCGTAACATAAGAAGATGTTGCCGGGCCCACATCACTCAAAACGGGCCCTACTGTTTCACTTTTGATCGAAATGGGTACTTCTTGAAGCGGTTGTGTGTCTTCAAAGTCGTTTTGTTCCGTGCATGAAAATGCCATGAGGCACATCAGCAAAAAGCCGAATTTTAATTTTCTCATATGTTTTTCTTTAGCGTTACTTAATAGTTCCCATCACTTGGACTTGTTACCCTTCATTGGGTCCGGTCGTTCGACTCTGTTCTTTTTAACACTGGTAAAAAATTAAGCTGTTATTGAACGATAATAGGTTAATGAATTTTGTTCTTCACTCAATGGATAGATATGGTTTAAATTTCTTTTAAAATAAGAGTCGAAATTTTTTTGAGAATTTTGAAATATACCTCACAAAATCCATTATCAGGTAAGGCATATTGAGCATATATTTTATATGCTGGTTATCATTTATTCAGAGCACTGAAGGTCATGTAAGAAATAGATACTATTAGGGTCTCTGGCGTATGGGTCTCTACTTTTACGAGTTCCGGCAGTAAATTCTGTTACGTTACCATAATTACTGTCGGTAAACATCTCTAAAAACTCTGCTTCAGTCAACTCTGGTACCTCCCACAATTCACTGTAGCCAGACATAGGACAGTCCGTTCTGCTTAGGATTCTTATGACCTGTGTATATTCGTTGTAAACGGCATCTCTATCTACTGAAACACCGAATTCAACAGTGATATAGGTAACTGGTGGCCCATCGAGGAGTATTGGAGCCTCACTTTTGCCTTCAATCGTCTCATTCAACGGTTGCGTTTCTTCTGGATTGATCTGTTCTGTACATGCAAATGCAATGAAACTTAGAAGCAATACCAGGCTGTGCTTTAATCTTCTCATTTTTTTGATATTTAATGTTTTCTACTAGTTCACAAAACATAATTCTGTTACCCTCTGTGTTTAGGCAAAGTTGGCGTCCTATTCATTTTCTAATTGTAATAATAGTTGCTGTATTTGGATATAAAAATGTAAGTAAATTTTATATCTCGTCTTTATAACCCCCTTGTTTTGATTGTAGTGAGAACCCGAATTGTGCGTTTTTTTAACCGACAAAAACTGGATTCAACCTTAATATTATCAATCAATGTCAGGCAGTGAACCTAATCTGCTCTTAGGAATAATAAGCCGCTAAAATTCACACTCACCTTCGTAGTAAACATGGATATCGGCTGGAGGATGTGGCGCCATCGCCTACAACCACATCTGGCCCTGAGAATACTTGCAAAAACTCTATTATGCATTTAAGGCCATTTGCCAGGGTTCCAGAATTGGGGTAAATACTGTGATATTTATGATGTTTTAATATTGCTGCCGTTAATGCTTCTCTATGTCGTCCACAAGCTATACTCCACAGTAATATTAGTAGCTAGCTGAACAAGTACTGCAAATGTGCTGTTTCTAAATTCAAGGGTGTTGAGTTCTTCACGAGGGGTGATGTCTTTAAAATGGGTTTAGTTTTTGCATGACCATGCGATAAAAACCAAGAGTGGCGCTAAGCCAATTTTAAATTTTCACATAGTTGTTATTTTTGCACTTTATCTGCTAGTTCACAAAAACTTAACTTGTTACTACTTAACATTTATTAATCTCAATAAAGGTAGTTGGTAAGCGTTTAGCATTAAATTATGCTTAGAGTGACAAAGAATAAGTATTAAAAACCGATAACTCTTTTTGGCAAAATCAAGTCGTTCATTTTTACAGGCTCTCTCTGAAGGAGACACTCAACTAACAGAGGAAATATATCGGGAATCCTTTCCTTCGGTTAGGCGTTTTGTGCTCAACAATAACGGTACTCATGAAGATGCAGAAGATATTTTCCAAAAAGCACTACTTCAAATTGCCGTGCGCTATCAAAGAGAATCCTTTGATATAAGAAGTGATTTTAAGGTCTACCTGTATGCTGTTTGTAAAAATTTATGGAGACGAGAGATAAATAAATCCAAAAGCAGAGTAACGAATGACCAATTCGGGAACCTATACAGTGATGAACAAGAAAGTGCCATGGCCCTAATGGAACAAAAGAGGTATGAACTTTTTAGTGAAAAGCTGAACCTTATCTCTGAAAACTGTAAGAAGATTTTAACGCTTTACTTTGCGAAAGTCTCCTATGCTGAAATAGTAAAAGTAGGCGGATATAACTCCGAAACCGTTGCTCGGCAGCGGGTGTTTAAGTGTAAAAAGAAGCTTACCGATTTGGTAAAGGATGATAATCGCTTCAACAACCTCAAAGAGCTATGAGCCAGACCAACGATCAACTGATAGAGCAGTATCTGGCCGGGCAAATGTCATCAGCCGAGGAAGAAGCCTTTTTGCAACGTGTGCAGACTGAACCTGAATTGGGTGAACAGTTGAAGCTGGAGAAAAATATGAGGGCTGCCCTGGATGATGCCGATTGGGCCTTTACGGAAAATTCTGACCATGATGAAGTAAAAGCCTATGCCGAGGCCTTTGCTTCGGACAATGCCCAGGCACTAAAAGAGAGCATTAATAAAGCAAGCGAAGCTTATCACGCCAAAGAGCAAAAAACAGAGCGTCCGAAAGCCAGGAGACTTTGGATTTATAGTGTTGCTGCAGCTGCCGTTTTGATCATATCCTTTATGATCATCAAGCCTAAACCGATGGAACCAGGGCTGTTGTACTCAGAATATTTGCAAAAGACGGAATTGCCGGATCTAACTACCCGATCTGCCGATGACAATGCTGCTGAACTGCTCCGGGCACAGGCACTTTTCAATAATCAGGAGTATAAAAATGCAGTAACGGCCTTTCAGAAACTACTGGTGCAAATGCCCTCACGGTCTGAGCTCTATATCAACATGGCTGTAGCCCAAATAGAACTGGACCAGTTTGATGAAGCCATTGGTACCTTAGATCAACTCATTGGAAGCAACTTGCTCGATGCTCAGAAGGGCTATTGGTACCAAAGCCTGGTGTACCTCAAGGCGGGTGAGCCTGAAAGGTGCGAGGCGCTGCTTGAAACCATTATCGATAATCGATACTACAATCACCTGTTGGCTGCTCAGTTGTTGAAAAAATTATAGCCCCAATGGCCTCATTTAACCATTTCCTGAATAGGTATTGATTTTTTTCTTAGCTCGGAAACTTTTTTTTCTCCGTTGCGTGTTGTTAGTTTGTAAGTGAACACTCACATACAATGACTGAGAAACAAGAACGCATACTGCAAGCTGCTTTAGAACTCTTTGCGCAAGAGGGCTTCAAAGCTACTTCTACTAGCAAGGTGGCAAAGCGTGCAGGTGTTTCTGAAGGGCTCATCTTCCGGCATTTTACCAACAAAGAAGGACTGCTGGAAGCCATTGTACAGCAAGGAGAAGAAAGAGTGAAGCTGCTGTTTGCGGATGTAGTATTAGAAACCGACCCCAAAGAAGTGATTCGAAAAACCATTCAGATTGGTGAAAAGATGAACAAAAGCGATGCAGATGCCGATTTTTGGAAGCTGCAGTATAAAATCAAATGGGAGTTGGAGATGTATAACGAGCACAAAGTTGAACCTCTTGAAAGAGCACTTACCCATGCTTTTGAGCAATTGGGCTACGAAGAGCCGTTACAAGAGGCCAGGATATTGATGTATACCTTCGATGGCATGTCTACCCGCTTTTACCTACAGAAAAACTTCGACATGGCAGCTCCCGTGGCTTTCTTGTGGAAGAAATATGACCTCTAAAAAATTTGAAACTGAAATGAGTAAGTACTCACATATAATTGAAATAACGAAACGATAATACAATGAACAAAACCATTTTAATCACCGGAGCCAGCACAGGCATTGGCAAAGCTACCGCCCTGTTTTTCCACGAAAAAGGCTGGAATGTAATCGCTACCATGCGATCTCCTGAGAAAGAAGAAGACTTGACCCAACTGGACAATGTACTGGTCACCAGATTGGATGTAGTCGACCTCGATAGTATCGATAATGCAGTCGATGCGGGCATAGAGCGATTCGGTAAAATTGATGTGCTGTGCAACAATGCCGGCTATGGTGCCTATGGTCCATTGGAGTCTATTCCAAGGGAGAACATGCTGCGGCAGTTTGATACCAATGTGATCGGTCTACTGGATGTAACTCGTGCTGTGCTGCCCCACTTCAGGGCCAATAAAGCAGGCATAATCATCAACATCTCTTCTATCGGAGGCCGCATGACCTTCCCCCTGGGTTCACTTTACCACGGTACCAAGTTTGCCGTTGAGGGCATCACCGAAGCCTTGACATACGAGCTGGGAGCCATAGGTGTGCAGGCCAAATTGGTAGAGCCAGGTGCCATTGCTACCGACTTTGCCGGTCGCTCATTCGACTTTCAAAATGACGAGAGTATGGAAGAATACCAGGCACTGGTGGGCAACTTGTGGACGGCCTTTGGTGAAGTCTTAGGCAATGCCTCACCCGCTTCTTTGGTGGCAGAAGTAATCTATGAAGCGGCTACGGATGGCACCGACCAGATAAGGTACACTGCTGGTGAAGACGCTAAAATGTTTATGGCTGGCAGAGATTCGCAAGACGATGCCACTTTCATAGGCGGCATCAAAGCACAATTCGGACTGTAAAAGCATATCGGCCGCTGGGGTTCTGGCGGTCGACCTTTTTTAAAAACACAAAATCATGAAAGTAATTATAACCGGAGTAACGGGCATGGTGGGCAAGTCAGTATTGCTGGAATGCCTCAAAAATGACCAGGTTGAAAAAGTACTGGCGGTAACACGCGCTGCTTTGGACCTTGAACACCCCAAGCTGGAGCAACTCATCCATGCTGATTTTCTGGACCTGAGCGCTGTAAAAGCATCACTCAGCGGTTACGATGCCATTTTCCATTGCATGGGCATCTCCGTGGTGGGTAAAACGGAGGAGGAGTACTCCAAATTTACCTATGAGCTTACTGCTCACTGGGCAGATACCTTGTATGAACTCAATCCGCAAATGGTCTTCAGCTATGTATCAGGCACCGGATCAGATAGCAGCGAAAAGGGCCGTGTGATGTGGGCCAGGGTAAAGGGGCGTGCTGAAAATTATGTGCTCAATAAGGGCTTCAAAGATGCCTATGCCGTCAGGCTGGGAGGGCTCATTCCTGCACCTGGCATTCGTTCACGCACCGGTTGGATCAACATCCTTCTTGTGGTTTTCAGGCCGTTTTTTGGGCTCATGAAAAACATGAAATCTATGACCACCAGTGAGAATATAGGCAAGGCGATGATCAATTCTGCACGCTTTCCGCAGGAGAAAAAGCACTTGCAAAACCCTGACATTAATGCACTGGCCAAAGCTCATGAATGAGTCTGACACTTTAAGGCAAATACCCATACCTGAACTATCATAATTTTCGGCCATGGAATCATCCTCCTTAAGATATATCTATTGTGGTGACATCACTGTTGCGGCCACCTATGAGACTGAGCTCGAACAGGTTGTCGATTCGTCATTTCCCATGACGGTGCTCATCTATGTGGCGCAAGGTGATAAGCATTACCAGAATGGAAATATTCATGAAAGCTTTCCGGAAGGTTCATATATGCTCATTCGAAAGTTTACAGAAGGCACCCTTTCAAAAAGTGTAAGAGCTGGTCAGGCACTTTCCAAATCGTATGCTTTTGCCCTTACCGATAGCTTCGTCAGAGACATTATCAACGAAATTCATATCCCCTCAGACCTGCCCCCAATAAGCAAACGGGTCATTGGCCTAAAAAAGAACGACCTGCTGGTGAAGCTGATGGAATTTGTGCGCACTACGGTAGAAGAGGGTTCGGACATTGATGCTGATACTTTTAGTGCTAAAACCAAGGAGGCCATCAAGGCCATTATCAAAGCGGACCCTTCGCTGGCTGTGGTTTTCAAAGAATATACACTTGCCGAGCGCATTGACCTCAGCGCTTTTATGAATCAGAGCTACCTACTGCGTGTGCCACTCAAAATATTTGCCATGCAGTCCGGCAGGAGCCTGTCCACTTTCCATCGCGATTTCAAGATGATTTTTGGAGAAACCCCTCACCGGTGGATCATGAAAAAACGCCTGAAGTATGCCAGAAAGCTGCTGGACAAGGATGGCCTTAAACCATCTGATGTCTATATACTGGCCGGATTTGAAGACCTGGCTCACTTTAGTCGCGCCTTCAAAAAATTCTTTGGTCATCCGCCCAGTAAGCTGGTGAGTCTTAATTGATTGACATTTTTAGGCAAGTACTTAATTCGTATCTTCAATACATTACAGTGGCCCCTAAATCAGCCTTATGAAACTTCGAAAGCTACTAATTCCCACTGCTGTGGCATTTGCACTAATGGTGGTGCTGGTGAGCACCGGCAAAGAAAGTGAACACTTCGCTACTACCGAATCCACAGAAACCATTACCCCCAATGAAGAAATCTTTGAAAAGGTGATGTCGGTAGTGACGCACCTGCGCTGTATGAACTGCCACCCGACTGACGATTACCCTCGTCAGGGCGAAGACAGTCACCTGCACCGCTTTGGCGTTCAGCGTGGCCCCGACAATCATGGCACTGCAGCACTGCAGTGTGGTTCATGCCATCAAGAGGCCAACAATGACTTTTCTGGCGTACCCGGAGCACCCCACTGGGGCCTGGCACCCAAAAGCATGGGCTGGCAAGGGCTTGACAAATATGAGATAGCTAAGGCGATACTCGACCGAGCAAAAAACGGCAACCGCAGCCTCTCTGACATTGAGCAACACCTCACAGAAGATGCCCTGGTACTATGGGTTTTTGAACCAGGTGTGAACAATGAAGGTGTGGAGCGTGAAAAGCCACCCTTGACCAAAGAAGAATGGATACAAGCTGTTAAAAACTGGGTTACAGCCGGAGCGCCAATACCTGAAACCGAATAAGATCATGGAGATAACATTCAATATAAATGGGCAGTCTACCACTGTTGATGTGGATGGTAACATGCCGCTGCTCTGGGTAGTGCGCGATGTGCTCGACCTGAAAGGAACCAAATTTGGCTGTGGCAAGGCAGCCTGTGGGGCATGCACTCTGCATGTAGACGGTGTTGCCGTAAGGTCATGCTCCTATGCCGTGCGTTTTGCCGATGGCAAGAATGTAACCACCATTGAAGGACTGGCTGAGACACATCCTGTGAAGCAGGCCTGGACTGAAGAAATTGTACCTCAGTGTGGCTATTGCCAGCCTGGCTTTATGATGGCCACTGCGGCTCTGATAGAAAAAAAGCCCAACCTCACTGATGAAGACATTGACCAAAACATCGTGAACATTTGCCGCTGCGCTACCTATTACCGCATGCGCAAAGCCATTCACCGTGCTGCCGAACTCAACACCGAAACCGCCTGATCTAATGAGCATAGAAAAGAAAAAGAAAAAAGGCTGGTCGAGGAGAAAATTTCTCATCCGTTCATCCGTAGGACTGGGCGTGGTAGTGGGCACGGGCTATTTGACCCGCAGCATTTGGAGACGCTACATGGCAGAATTCTCAAACTCCTTTGAGCTGCCCTATCAGGGTACCTCCTCGTCTCCCACCGTTTGGTTTGAGTTGACTACCGACAATGAAGTCATTCTACATTCCCCCAAAGTAGAAATGGGCCAGGGCACTTTGACAGGCCTGGCGCAAATAGCGGCCGATGAAATGGATGCCGACTGGGCGCAGATGAAAGTGGTACAGGCCGAGACCTTATCCGGTAATGTCGACCAATTCAGTACCGGAGGCAGCACCTCCATCAACAGCCTCTGGACCCCTGTGAGGGAAATAGCAGCTACCATGCGTGAAATGCTGCGCAATGAAGCCGCCAGACAGTGGAACACCACTATCGACCAGGTGATAATCAGCAATGGTACCCTGAGCCACGGCAGCGAAAGCAAGACTTTTGGCCAAGTGGTGGAAAATGTTGAGGAATGGGAAGAGGTTTCTACCCCAGACCTGAAAGACCCGAAAACCTACCGATTTATAGGCAAGGAAATGCCACGCTTAGACCTCAAGGCCAAAGTAAATGGAGAGCCAATTTTCGGTATGGACGCTTCCATGCCCAATATGCTCTATGGGGCGGTCATCAGGCCTTCGAAGATTGATGCAACCCTCACCAGTGCGGATACTTCAGAAGCTGAAGCCATGCCCGGTGTGGTTAAAATTGTAAAGGAAGATGACTTTATAGGTGTAATTGCCAGATCCTATTACGAGGCTGAAAGTGCTAAGCAAAAAATTAAAACGGAATGGTCGGCCAACAAGGTTTGGCAATACAAAGACATTGAAGAAAAGCTGAAAGTAGGGCAGGGCAAGCCTCAGACTATTCAAAAATCCGGAAATGTTTCCAGTGCATTTGATGATGCCGAGGAGGTAATTTCTGCGGAGTATAATAGCCCAATGGGCGCCCATGCACAAATGGAACCCAATGGCTCGGTAGCCTATGTGGATGGAGATAAGGCCACCATCATCTTATCTACCCAGGTGCTGAAAATCACCTGCATGGAAGTGGCCGATCGGTTGGGTCTGAAGGAGGACAATGTCAACATCATACCCACCTATTTGGGTGGTGGTTTTGGGGGCAGACTGCATACGCCTCATGCCATGGAGGCAGCTGTAATGTCAAGAGCTGTGGGCAAGCCCGTAAAAAGCTTTTTTACCCGGCAGGAAGAATTTCAGAATGACACTTTCCGCCCACCAACCCACCACATTTTAAAGGCGGTACTCAACGAAGAGGGCATGATTGAAGCCATTCAGCATGACCTTTCTTCGGGGGCTGTGGCCAAAGGCTCGCCATTGTTGCCGGCCATTGCCATCAGCTTTATGGGTTCCGACTTGGGTGCCTGGCGCGGGGGCATGATCCAGTACAGTGGCATCCCCAACTACAAGGCTGTGGCCTGGCAAATAGAATTGCCCTTTGCTACCAGCTGGTGGCGCAGTCTGGGTCTGCTGGCCAATACCTTTGCCATTGAGAGCTTTTTAGACGAACTGGCCACCAAGGCGGGCAAAGACCCAATCGACTTCAGACTGTCTCAGATTGATACAGACGATAAAGCGGGCTTCCGCCTGGCAGAAGTCATTAAGACCGCCAGAGACAAGGCAGGGTATCAAAATGAAGCTGTCAATGGCAGGGCCATGGGCTTTGCTGCTTCAACGGATGTGAATACACCCTGTGCTCATGTAGCGGAGGTTTCCATTGAAGGCTCCGAAATCAAAGTACACAAAGTGACCTGCGTAATGGATCCGGGCATGGTCATCAACCCCGACCAGGTAAGGGCCCAGTGCGAAGGATCCATCATTATGGGAATGAGTGCTGCCATGTTTGAAAAAATGGATGTGGTAGACAACGAACTCAGACCTACCATCTATGGCCCCTACAAAATGGCCATGATGCGGCATGCACCCAAGGAAATAGATGTGGTATTGATACAAAATCATGACTTGCCGGGTGGGGTAGGAGAACCGCCTATGGGGCCTATTGGCGCTGCCATTGCCAATGCGGTTTTCAGACTGACCGGCAAACGCTTGAGAGATATGCCTTTGAGTTTGGCTTAGGGAACGTCACACCATCGGTCGGACCGCTCAAAGCGGTCCGACCGATGAAAACGAAAGGAGTCTACATGCAAGAACCAGCTAAAAGCTTATATTCTCGACAATGAGCTATAATCCTAAGGACGGCTTCCCTTATTACTTTGATCTGGCAAAAGACGAAGACTTAAAGCACCTGTTTTCTTCACGATCAACCTTTACCCTTTTAAAGTCGATTGATGAAGAAAAAGCAACCCATCGCTATGAACCAGACAAGTGGAGCATCAAACAAGTGGTTGGGCACATCACTGATCATGAGAGAATAAAAATGTCCAGGGCCTTTTGGTTAAGCAGAAATGAAAAGCTTGAACTGTGGGGTTATGACCAGGAAGCGCTTGTAAAGAATGCACGCTTTGATGAATTGACCATGGAGCAACTTATTACGGACATTGCCAGTGTAAGACAAAGCTCATTGAGTTTTATTGACACGCTGTCTGAAGGGCAACTCAAAATTGAAGGTAAGGCGAGGCAGTACCCCGTGAGCCTTGAAGAATTTCTCAAGTCAATCATTGGTCATGAAAGGCACCACCTCAACATCCTCAAAGAGAGATACCTCTAAAAGTTTTAAGCCTCGTTACAGAATCGTAAATCTTCATGCCTAGGCGCATAGTCGATACTATTCAGGCTCTATCAGACAGAAAGATGGTTGAGGTTATTGTGTGATTTTGAAAAGAGCCCCATCTTTAACAAAGATTCTTCGTAAAACAGATTCGGAGCGGATGTCATCGATATCTCGCTTTTAACAAAAAGGACAAGGGCTTATCTCACGCGAAATTATATTTTTTACCAGCCTCTTAGGCGTTTTCAACGGTCTGTTTTTGACCAGCTATTTCCTCTTTGGTAAGAAGGGGTCGAAATACGTGAATGTATACCTGGGCCTGATGCTTTTGGCTTTGGTCATCCGCATTGGCAAGTCTGTCTTTTTCCATTTCGATAGCGGTCTGAATGAATGGTACATCCATATAGGATTGTTGGCTTGTGTGGCCATTGGACCCATGTGTTTCTACTTTGTGCGGTCGCAAATAAGTGGCAATAAGCAGTTCGATTACAGAAGCCTACTCCATCTTTTACCCCTGCTTTTCCTAACTGTTTTTGCCGTTTTCTTTGTGTCTTATGACCAAAACCGTGAGCTGTGGAGCGGCCCAATCGTCAGAGGTATTTACTATTTCTGGGGCTTTTATACCTTTTTGGCAGCAGGTCTGGTTATACGAAAAAGGTACTGGCTCAAAGAGCGGTTCGAGGATGATGTTTGGACACAAGGCGTTGTGCTGGGAGTTCTCTTTGTCTGGTTTGCTTACTTCACCTCCAGCTTTACTTCTTATCTAACCGGGGCCTTCACCTTCACATTTCTGGTGTACCTGTTGGGTGGTTTGTTGATCAATCAACTGAGGAAGAAGCCGGCAGGCAGGTCGGCAAAATCGGTCAAAGGCCAGAGCATGCCAGCCAGTGAAGCCAAGCGCATGAAAGGAAAGTTGAGTCAGTTGATGGAACAGGACGAACGCTACAAGGACCCGTCTCTGACCATGCCTGTTTTGGCCAAAGAACTGGGCACCACTCCGCATCAGTTTTCGCAGTTTATCAACGACCATTTGAATCAGAATTTCTCTCAGTTCATCAATGCACATCGCATTACCGCTGCCAGAGAAATGCTCTTGAATGCACCTCACCTAACGGTAGAAGCCATTGGTTTCGATTGTGGTTTTAACTCCCCATCCACTTTTCACACGGCATTTAAAAAAGCCACAGGCATGACCCCGGCAGCCTTCAGAAAACAATCATTAGTTTCTTCAGATTTATAAATCGCAAGGGATTGGGGCATTTGAGTGCCTAGTTTGGGCATAAACCGGTTCCATACGATAGTTGGTCTAAAGTATTATCCGGGTTAAAGATCAAAAACCATACCGTTGAAAATGAAAACAACTTATTTCCGCAGCCTGGCAGTTTGCCTGGCTTTATTCCTCTCTTTTTCTATCAAGGCCCAAACCGAGGAGGAAGCCGTAAGGGCTCGTGCCATGGACTATATTGAAGGTACTTCTCTGGGGCAGCCCGAACGCTTGAAGGAAGCCTTTCATGAGGGCGCTGCCCTGTATGGCGTAAATGGCGATGGCAGCTTGAGAATGATCCCGATAGCTCAATACATTGGCTACTTTCCTAAAGGGGAGAAAAACGACCGCAAAGGAAAAATCATCAGTGTGGATGTGGTAAACAATGCGGCCAATGTGAAGATTGAAATCACCTCAGGGCCTTGGTTGTTTACGGACTATCTGCTGCTGCTCAAGCTCAAGGATGGCTGGAAGATCATTCAGAAATCTTATACCAGAGTAAGGAAGTGATAGGCCCCGTCAGACCGATCAGGTCATGCGGATGAATCAAAGAAACAGTTCAGTTTTACCAATAACGGCCCTCCGGAGATGCCGGGTGGCTTTAACTGTATGGGTCGCTCGGTATTGCCGGGTGACTTAATTGCTTGAACCTATTCGCTGCTGAAGCTAATTTCCCTACGCCTTCTTCACAAACTCAGACTTCAGCCCCATGGCACCAAAGCCATCAATCTTACAGTCTATGTTATGATTGCCATCGGTGAGGCGAATGTTCTTCACCTTGGTGCCCGCTTTCACGGGTTTAGGATAGCCTTTTACAGGCAGGTCTTTCATCACTACTACGGCATCACCATTTTGCAGTGTATTGCCATTCATGTCTTTCACCGCAGTATCTGCTGCTTCTTCTACATCATCGGGGTTCCACTCATGGTTGCATTCCGGGCAAATCATCAGCGCATCGCTGGGGTAGGCATAAGGCGAATTACATTCCGGGCAATGAATATCTTCAGACATAGAGGGGCGTTTAAAAAGCCCAAAGTTAGGAAAACTGTTATGAATTAAACCAGGAGGTATTGTCTGAGTTTTCTGACTTGGGCTTAATTACTGGTACTGATTCTGGAGTTCATCTTTCTAACGGCCCTTTCTATGCCATGGGGTGTGAGTGGATACATTGGGACGATTTGTTTAATGGCCTGGATGGTATAGGTGCCTGGCCAGTACCTCAATGGCTCGGGGTTGAGCCATACGCACTTCTTAAATTTCTTGGTAATACTCTGCAAGCTCTCAACGCTCTGGCCACTCAGCTCGTAAGGTGCCATGGCCGCATCGCCAATAAAGAATACCCGATAATTTTTGTCATAATCTACCAGGTTTTCTACCGGCAGCCGCTGCGTTCTGCGCTCGTCTTTGTACACATTGTCATAAATGGTATTGTGGAAGTAGAAGGTCTCCAGGTCGTGAGCAAAGCGGGTCTTCATTTTCCTGAAGAGGTTTTGCACGGTACGAATGTAGGGTGACATAGAATAGCCTCCATTGTCGATGAGCACAATCACTTTTAGCTCTTCGTTTTTCTCGCTACTAAGTTCTGGAATGAACAGGCCACCGCGCTTCAAGCCTGTTTTGATAGTAAGGGGTACGTCCAGCTTTTCAATGGCGCTTTCTTCAATCACCCCTTTGATAGAGGCCAGGGCTGCATCTACATTGTTATCGTTTAGCAGGGCATCGCGGTCTATGGGGAAGAAGTTTTTGTCGCCCATCACCTTGCGGGCCATTTTGCCACCACCGGCACCACCTACGCGAATGCCGTTTTTGGCAGCACCTCCATGGCCAAAAGGAGAGATGCCTCCGGTGCCTACCCAATGACTGCCGCCACCGTGCTTGTCTTTTTGTTGCTTCTTGATTTTCTCCAGCCGCTCCAATAGCTCCTGCAGAGAAATATCAGAGTAGTCGGCCATCTTTTCCAATTGCCGCTCTACCGACTCTGTTTCCCCATCCTGCTCACTGGGTTCATCGGCCTGATCGGCATCATTTTTATCGAAAAGCTCACGTCCTGAGATTACCTCTTTGATGTCGTAGCTGGTAAGGTGCACTTCGTCCAGAAACTGATTCACCAGGTCGTCAAGCGATACACTTGTTTCAGCATCGTCTTCCTGCAGCTTGCTGTCTTTCCATTTTTGAAAGGTTTGCGATCGCAGTATGGCATCTTCCAGGCTCTGCCCATACTTCACCTCAATGTTGAGGAAGTAGCCATAATAAGCTTTGGTAAATGGCCCCATGTCTTCAGGCTCTTTCACCACTATGCCCTTAAGTACATTGTAAAGATCTCCCAGGGTAGTTACCAGCCCACGTTCCATGGCACGCCTAAGCAGCAGCAGAGTGCGCACATCGGTTTTCAGGCCATGGTTTCTAAAATATTCCGGGAGGCCGCTCAGCATATCAGTTCATTGAAAATTGACCGGGATCAGTGCCTAGCATGCGGCTTACCCTTTCCATATCAGCTTGAGTTTTGATCAAAGCGCCAATGCCTTCCAGCCCTTCTATTCTTCTGATTGCCTCATCTGGTTTATGGTCTTTCACATACTTTAGCCAGTTGAGAATCTCACGAGTGGTAGGTGCTCTTTCCAGCCCTAATCTGCGCAGGTGGTAGAAGATATCCAGGGCTACTTTGACCACTCCATCATTTACATCAGGGTGGTGCTTTTCTATAATTTGGGCCATTACTTCCTTGTCAGGAAAGTGGATGTAATGGTAAATGCAGCGTCCTTTGAAGGCAGTCGGCAGTTCTTGTTCGCGGTTGGAGGTAATGACAATGGCAGGCATGTCTTGCTCCGAAACGGCAACCTCTTCCCCAGACTCTGGCATGATGAATTTGCGATGGCTGAGTGCATAGAGTAAATCATTGGGAAACTCTCTGGGTGCCTTGTCTATCTCATCAATGAGCAGCACCGAGTTGGGGCTGGCATATGACTGGGCAGCGGGCCCTTTGGCCACATAGTCACCCAGTAGCTCGGGATTGCGGCCACCTGTTGAAAGGCGGCTTTCCAATCCTTTTTCTGCCCTTTGAGCATTCAATATTTCTATCTGAGAGTCACGTAGGTATTTCACATGGTCAAATCTGGCCACAAACTGCTCTACATTACTCTTTGAACCTACCGGGTATACAAAGAGGTCCAGGTTTTGATTTTCGGCATAGTGAATGGGCAGTTCAGTCTTGCCAGTGCCGGGTTCTCCCTCTATCAATAAGGGCATCCCCAGGGTTCGTGCCATGTGAAAGGCTTGTGCCAACTGTGGGTCGCAAAGATATTTTTCTGATCCTGTCCAATACGAATTTTCAGCCATAGGGTCAATTTAAGTCCTTTGAACTGAATAACTGAATGGTCTAATGATTTTGTTTAAAACCGAAGTAGATGGTGTGCTAATTGGGCTTTTCTTCTTTGCAGATTTGCTCGATATCTTTTCTCAGGGAGGAGAATTCTATGGCCTGAACCGCAGCACTATAAAGGTTGATGGCTTCGTCTGTGCTTGAGTAGAATTTGGAGCCCTTCAGCCCTTCATGCAGCTCGTCATTCCCCATACGGCCAGCAGCATGGTCTTCCAACAAAGCGATGGTATGCTCTTCCTTCCTCATGATCCTCTTGAACTGTCCTCTATTAAATGACTTCTGGTTAACCAGCCATTAGGCATTTCAGTTCAGTACGAATATACTAAATATTGATGAATTGGACATTTCAGTCAGCCTGATAGCATTATCACTGCTAAAATTTCATTCGAATTTCCTGCCGATCGTACTTTAACAGTCCTGATTTTCGCTCTCGGCTAATCACATTATTGACAGTTTGGCGGCTGGTTGAGGTGAGTCTGGCAATGTCGGTATGGCTAAAAGGATTACGTGCAATGTGCTCTCCTGCTTCTTCGGTTCCGTTTTCTATGACATGATCTTTCAGGAAGTCAAGTATTCGGGTCTTGGCATCTTTGTAAAGTAAGTCTTCCAAACGCCTCTCCAATTTGCGCACCTTTCGCCATGATATCTTGGTGATGGCATTGTTAAGCCTGGGGAAGCGCTCCAACAGCTCTTGCATCATGTCTGCTTCTACAAAACAGATTTGAGTGTCTGACATGGTTTTGGCGAAGTATTCAATCTGGTCATCGCCCATGATGCGCGACTCTCCAAAAATGTGCCCTCTGCCCAGGACGTATCGGAGAGTCTCATTCCCCTGATCATCCTTCTGACCAATTTTAACCTGACCCTTTTTAATGAAATAGATGGTGTCTTCCGAATCGCTGATGTCTCTTATGAGTGTTCCTTTCTGGTAGGTCTTCATCACCAGCAGGTCACAGAGTTTCATCATTTCCCTCATCCCAATTCGCTTCATCATGTTGAAGGAGTCTTCGAGGTACCAATACTTTACAATATTCATTGATCTGCGTCTTTCTGCTTCTAGCTCGTCATGGGAATTTAGCATATATCTGCCAAAGGCCTATAGTTTGGATTGTGCTCAATCTAAAGCATGAGCGGGATGGGAGGTAGAACAGAGTTGATAGTTTGTACCTTATTTTACAGTATGGATTGAATAAGAGGGCTGTGGGGATCAGAAGTCTGACTTATAAACAGTCAACTTTCGATTCGTCCTCGTGAATGTATTTAATAGCGTGGCGCAGGCTATGGAAATGCAGGTATTCCAAGGCCTCATTGTATTTTTTCAATTCACTCTCCATTTCCAGCAATGGGAAGTGTGCCCGCATTAAAAAAACCAGCTCTTCCAAGCTAATTTCAGTAGCCCGGTAGCTATCAAATAGATCGATATGACAAATGTTCCTTCCCTGCATTTAAAAATACTCCTCTATGACTTAGTGCCACAAAAGGGGGAAACGTAACCCAAAATAGTTGGGTGAAAATTGGGAAAGGGGCTAACAGACCAGCTTGTAGCCAAAGCCGCGAACGTTCAAAATCTCCACAGAATCGTCTTCAATGAGTTTCTTTCTAAGTTTTGAAATGAAAACGTCCATGGATCGGGCATTGAAAAAATCGTCATTTCCCCAGAGCTGATTTAGTATCTGACTACGTTCGGTCACGGCATTTCTGTTCTCGCTGAGGTGAAAAAGCAGCTGGGCTTCCCGGTGGGTGAGTGAATGTTCGATGCCGTTGAAGGTAAGTTTTTGCTTGGGCATGCTGAACTTATAACGACCAATGTTGATCGACTCTTTTGATTCGCGCCTCTTCTTCCGGTCCAGCAAAGCGTGTATGCGCACGATCAACTCTTCCATGCTAAAGGGCTTTTTCAGATAATCGTTGCCCCCCAGGCCAAAGCCTTCCACGACATCTTCTGTACGGCTTTTTGAGGTAAGGAAGATTACGGGGATGTCCTGGTCGGCTTTCCTGATTTCCTGTACCAGGGCGAATCCATCTTTTTTGGGCATCATAACATCCAGTACCAGAAGCTCGGGCGACTCGCTTTGATACTTCTTCAGAGCATCTTCACCGTTTTCGCACAAAATCACATCAAAGTCGCGTGTTTCCAGGCTTTCTTTAATGATCATTCCCAGCGACACCTCGTCTTCTGCCAGTAGTATTTTTATCTTCTCGCTCATCAAATGGCTACTTCAAAACTGGTTTGTCCGGGGCTCAGGATCAGCTCAATGCTGCCTCCGTGTTTTTCAATGATTTTTCGTGTGTAATAGAGTCCTATGCCAAAGCCTTTTACATCATGCTGGTTACCCTTGGGTATGCGGTAAAACTTGTCGAACACCCTTTCCTTCTGGCTTTTTTCAATAAGCCCGCCATTGTCTTGCACCACTACCTGTACAGTGCCTTTCTGGTGAGCCAATACCACTGAAATTTCATCGCCTCCGTACTTTACGGCATTGTCTATAAGGTTGCTCAGGGCGTTTTCCAGGTGAAATGCATCGGCTTCTATAATGGCATCCTGGGCATGATCAACAAATTGGATGCTCTTATCAGGACTCACCATTTTGTACTTCTCAATGAGTGTGTGCAGTACCTGGCTCAGGTTCAATGGGCTTCTGTTCAGTTCCAGTGCATCGGTTTCCAGTGTGGCTGTTTCCAGCAGTTTTTCAACCATGAGGTTGAGTTTTTTAAGCTGGGTAGCAGAAATGTCCAGGTACTTGCGCGTCTTGGCAGGGTCGTTTTGAGCGTTGAAATTGGCAATGGCCTCCAGTGCTGATGATACCGTGGCAATGGGTGTTTTAAATTCGTGAGTAATGTTGCTGATCAGGTCGTTTTTGATTTCTGCCAGCTGCTTTTGCTGATTGATAACGCGGTAGAGGTAAAGCAGGGCACCAATGACTGTGATGGAGACTAGCAAGGAAATGATGAGGTCGGCAATACTGCGTCTGAGTGTTGCTAAGGACACATCGGCATAGCGCATTTCCAGTTTTTGCGCCTCATTCTCATAAGTGCCTTTGGGTTCAATGCTTAATACAAATCGTGCATCTTCGGGATTATTGTAGCTATCTGCCACAGTGCCAAAGGAGGTGAGTTGCAAGGCAAAGTCCAGGTCAAGGCCTTTTTCTATCAGCTGGTCTTCTATATATCCACTAAGGTCTGACATCTCCAGGACGCGTGCCATAGAAATAACCAGACTATTGGCCACCCTGTTGATGAGGCTCGTATTATTCGCAGTGTCACTAAATACCTGCACACCACTGATAGATCGTGGGTCGATGGCCCTGAGCGCTGAGTCTCCTATGGTAACCAGTGAATCGTTGAAGCTAACGGTGGAATTGTTGAGTGTAAACCTAAGGTTAGGCGAACTTGACGTTATGTTCCTTCTTCCGTTCGAAAGACTCAGCAGGCTGTCCATTCTACTATGAAAATGTGTGGTATCTACCTCTCCATTGGTAGCCATCCAGGCACTACTACTGGAAATAGTCGGGCGACCTGACCCTATACTATCGGCAGTAAAAATCCTGAAAAAGTCATTGTCCTTGGCCAGATCGGCATAGTAGGCTTCAATGGCATTGTCTAGCGACAGCTGCACATCGTTGACCAGTTGCTGCTTATTGAACTGGTAGTTCTGAATGTTTCGGTACACCTGTATGCTCACCGTTACCAGCACGGTAAAGGAAATGAGGTAGATGATTGCCTTGAACTTGCCCTTCTTCACAGATCAAATATACGGACTCAACTGGCTGGTTCACGGTGCGTTAACACACGTTAACACTCGTTAACCCATTGTTAAGATTGCCTCGGGTTCTTTTGTGACATACAAATGCAAATCTATTGTCATGAAAAATAAAGGATTCTCAAAATTTATAGTACTGGCTTTTCTGCTCTTGCAAGCTTCAGTACTCAGCGCCCAAAATTTTCAGGGCATCGCTACCTACCATTCTGCGGCCAAGCTAAACATTCAATTTGCCGGGGCCGATGGCAATGATGCCATCACAGAAGACTTGAGAAAGCAGTTGAACAAGCAATCTCAAAAAGAGTACTCACTCAAGTTTAACCTTACAGAGTCTACCTGGAAAGAAGTAGAAAGCCTGGACGGAGATCAGCCTTCTGCTGCCTCTGGAGGAGGTAATGTGGTGATCAGAATGGGTGGCGGCTCAAATGGTACACTTTACAAAAACACTGCTGAAGGCAGGGTACAGGATGAACAAAACATTTTTGGTAAACCCTTCCTGGTCAAAGACGACCTGGTTTCCTACGAATGGAAGCTGACTGGCGAGACCAAGAAAATAGGCAGCTACAATTGCCAGAAAGCGGTGTATGAGCGAACAGTGACCAGAAGGGCCTTCACAATGATGACCGGTGATGTGGAAGAGGAAGAAAGCAAGATGAAAGAAGTACAGGATACTCTGACGGTAACGGCCTGGTTTACACCAGACATTCCTGTGAGCCATGGCCCAAGAGACTATTGGGGGTTGCCAGGCCTTATTCTTGAGGTGAATGATGGCACTACTACTCTGGTATGTAGCAAGGTGGTTTTGAACCCTGAAGAAGGCGTAGAACTGGTGATGCCTACGAAAGGAAAAGTGGTGAACAGAAAAGAGTTTGCTAAGATTCAGGAGGAGAAAATGGAAGAGATGATGAAGAAGTATAGTGGCAATGGTGGCGGTACTTTCAGAATAGGAAACGGGGGTGGTCAGTAACCCATCTTTCTCTTTTTTCAGCTCGAATAATACAATATCCGGGTCTAACTCAAAATATCAGACACCATGAAGACAACACTACTTACGATTTTATTGACAGTATTCTGTCTGTCTGCCAACGCCCAAAAGGTCAATTTCAAGGGCGAGGTACGCAGTGCGAATAATGTGCCGATACAGTTTGCCAATGTGATGGCACTGGATACCGGTACGCAGGCCATTTCCGCTTTTGCGGTAACCGATGAAAAGGGCATGTTTCGCCTGGCTTTGCAAAAAGACAAGCCCTATCAGCTGAAAGTCAGTTTTGTGGGTTTTAAACCTTTTGAAGCGCGCATTAAGGGCCAGGACACCTCTGATTCACCGATTTTGTTCAAGCTGGAAGAGCAGGCTCAGAGTGTAGATGGCGTAGAGATTGTGCAGGAGTTGCCCGTCACTATTTCAGGCGATACTATTACTTATAAAACGGATGCCTTTGTAGATGAAAGCGAGCGCAACCTGGGAGATGTGCTGGAGAAACTGCCGGGCTTTGAGGTGGATGATGATGGACAGGTAAAGGTGCAGGGCAAGCAGGTAGGCAAGGTACTGGTAGAGGGCAAAGAGTTCTTTGAAGGCGATACCAAAATGGCTACCCAAAACCTACCGGCCAATGCCATTGACAAGGTGCAGGTGCTTGAGAACTTTAACGACATAGGTGCGCTGAAGGGGCTGGATAACAATGAACAACTGGCATTGAACATCAAGTTGAAAGATGACAAGAAAAACCTGTTGTTTGGAGACCTGAGCTTGGGTGCGGGAGCAGAGGACCGCTACCGTGGCCATGCCAATCTGTTTTATTACAGCCCAAAGTCCAACATCAACCTGATAGCCGATGGGAACAATGTAGGGGCTCAAACCTTTACGGCCCGTGACTTCTTCCGCTTTGGTGGTGGTTTGGCTAACCTGAGCAGACGTTCTGGCTCCAATTTCAGGGTATCAGCCGATAACATAGGCTTGCCCACGGCCGACCGTAAAAGCGCTGTAGACCTGGTATCCAGGGTAGGGGCACTCAACTTCAATTTCACGCCCAATAAAAAGTGGCGCCACTCTGGCTTTCTCATTGGGGCTTTTGCCGATAATCGATTGGCCAATATTTCGCAGCGTACCTACATTCGTCAGTCGGTCGATAACCAGGAATTGCTGACCACGGGCACTGGCATGGAAAACACCTCGGGGCTTTTTAAATACTCGGCCCGTTATACACCCAGCGAAGCTTTGCAGATCATTTATTCTTCTTTTGTAAAAGGGGCAGACATTACCACCACTACCGATCGCAATTCACAGTTTACCAACTTTAACAATGAGATTGGGACGGTAAGCGACAACCAGCCCTTGACGGTTGATCAGCAGCTGAGGGCCTTTTATGCCCCTGATGGTAGAAATATTTTCTCTGGCGAGCTTACCTATCAGTACAAAAACCAAGACTTGCTGTATGACTTGCAGACTACCGAGAGGCCCTTTGCCTCGCTTATTCCGGTGGCAGATGCTTCGGTTTTCAACTTGCTGCAAGACAAAGAAGTGACTACTCACAAGCAAGAGGCGGTGGTGAATTATTACCGCATTTTGAACAAGACGAATCACATCAACTTCAAAATTGGCAATAGTTACAACCGCCAGGACCTCAGTTCGGGCATAGCGCAGGTAACCGCTCTAGGGCAGCAGGGTTTTACTGACCCCAACTTGCTCAACGATGTGGATTTTACCTTTAGCGACATTTTTGCAGGGGTGAATTATAAGACCAAATTAGATAAGTTCACCTTCAGTCCCGGGCTGAACCTGCACCGCTATCGCTTCTCAAACACCCAGCTGGGCTCTGAATCCACAGTAGAGAAAACCCTGCTTTTGCCACAGCTGTATGCCAAATATGATTTTAGAAGCAGTCATAATGTGAGTTTTCGCTATTCGGCCAATGCAGAGTTTACCGATATACAAAAGGTGGCTTCCGGACTGGTAATTGATAATTACAACCGCCTTTTTGGAGGTAACCGAAACCTGCAAAATAGCTGGTACCACCAGGTAGACTTTAGCTACCTCAACTTCGACATGTACAACTTCCTCACCTTGTTTGGAGGCATAAACTACCAGCGCAGGTTCGAAGGCATCACCAATACTGTGAATTTCAGCGGGCTTGAACTTGTCAATTCACCGGTAAACATAGGGCTGGCCAATGAAATATTGAGTGGAAACTTGTCCTTCGATAAGCGATTCGACAGTTTCAAGATCAACCTGAGGGGAACTATTTCAGAGAGCACCTCTAACAATCTGGTGAACGACCTGGCCAATGAAAACAAGTCATTTGTGCAAAACTATCGTGCCTCTTTGGAAACCACCTTTTTCAAGAAGCTGAATGTAGAGGTGGGCTATAACAAGATTTACAATGAATACACAGGTGGAGGCATCAACAATACTTTTGAAACCGATCGGCCTTTTACAAAGATCAACTTTAGGTTTTTGAAAGGATTCAGGCTGGATGTGGATTATGAGTACAACAACTATCAAGGCAGTACGGGAGTGAGCCAGAGCTTTGACCTGATGAATGCCGAGCTGAGCTACCACAAGAAAAAGAGCAAGTGGGAGTTCAAGCTGGAAGGGCTCAACTTGTTGAACACCACCAGCATTCGCAGAGACTCATTCAGTGAGAGCCTCATCAGCACCTTTGAGTATTTTATACAGCAGCGCTACTTCCTGCTCTCAGTCAAATACGACTTATGATCGGGCTTTCCGGGAGGGTTGCTTACCCAGCCTGGACACTATGACAAGAACCAATACCAAAGCCAGCAGCCAGTACCATCTGAAGCTGCTGGCTTTTTTAATGTCCAGCGGGCTGGTATCGCCCATCGCTACAAAGCTGCCCCAATAGTAAGGGTGACTGGTTATGTTATCGGCCCCTTTAAGGTAGCTGAGCTTTGCCTGCCGAAGGGCCTCATCTTTGGTCATGCCTTGTTCGAGGTTGGTATAAAAAGACTTGACTATTTCAGCACTGGCAAGGTCGTTCACTTTCCAAAGTGAGGTAACTACACTGGGCACGCCCATGGTGATAAAACCACGTGCCATACTATAGGCTCCTTCAGATGAACTTGTTTGTCCTACACCTGATTCACAAGCACTCAAAACTACCATACTCGAATTCAGTCTTACTCCGTACAGATCATAAACATTGAGCCGGTAATCATCAGATCCATTAAAAATCAGAGAAGACTTGAACCTGTTTTCAAAATTGGCCTGACCATGCAATGCCAGGTGCAGTACATCATAATCTTCTGCTTTCTTTAAAAAATCGTCCTTGCTGCCATTGTCACCATAATAGAAGGTGCCGCTGTACTGGCTTTCAAGAAAATTCAATTCTTCTTTGGCACCGGGCAGGTCTCCTAATTCGGCACGGGTGTCGCTTATTCCTTCACCTTCATAACTAAAGGCCAGTAATTGACTGCGGGGTTTTTTCCGTTCAGTTTTGACCGTATTGGCCACTGTAAGCCGGTAAGATACACTCATCTTTTTGAGCAAATAATTGAGGTCTTCAAATGCTGTCGGGTCTTCTGTTGGCTCAGTTACCAATACCTCAAAAGGCAATAGACTAAGGGTTTCATCAGGTATGATGGTGATATTTTTCACCTCACCTAATTCTTCAAGTGTTTGTGACAATAAGCTTTTATACAATTCATGAGAAAGCTCGTCAAAGTCCTGGGGGCTTAACCTTCCCCGACCTGTATTGGCAGATAACTCTCTTAAAAATTGCTCAAGCCGTTGATTAAAAATAGTGTCACGTTCAATCTGCACAAATGACTCTTTGGTTGACGTTTTGGCCATAACGATAATCTTGTCGCTACCCAATAGGTACTCAATAATGGCTGAGCCTTTATCTGCTATCAAATAGGGAGTCTCATTTTCATCTGAATTAAAGGGGTTATAGAGTTTCGAATGAGTAGTGTCAAATGTTTCCAATGATTTTTTGGCTTCACTTAGTTGATCGGCCCATTGTACATATTCAGTATTGAGTTCCATTACAGAATCACTCAAGGCATCACTCCTGAGCAACTCAAAAAGCTCCTCGTTTAGCTCCTCGGTTTTTTTCTTGGCTTCTACAAAGGCATCGCGTAATTCAGCAGGTACATTGCTTTGGTTCAGCAAATTAAACTCTCCCTTTTCTAAAAGGAGGTAGGAAGATTTACTGGCAATCATAAAAGCCCAGGCTGCCTGTAGGTGTTTTTCGTCTTTTGTTTCTTTATACAAATGATAAAAGGCAGGGACAAAGGTTTCGAATCCCTGGTTGTACCATTCTACCACAGCCAGTATGCTTTCAGGCCGTTCTAGGGTATTTACCTTGTCCAGATAGGCTTTATGAACCATGTCAATGACTCTGACGGCTGCTTTCAGAAATTCCAGTTTATTGGTTTCTTCATAGATTTTTAATTGTTCCTGTGCTCTTATCAACAGGACTATTAAGGTCGAATGAGAGATGTCTTCCGCATTGAAAATAGGGTCGTTTAAGAGACCTGTTTCATACCGGTTTTCGATGTTGTACAGGGCGCTATCATTATAAGTGAGTGACAGCTCGTAGTCGCCAGATTGATGAGCATTGTAGGCCAGTCTGTTGTAGTAATTTGAGTTGAAAGGGTTTCTGGCACCATATAAATCTTTGTTATATTTAAGTCCTATCTTAATCATCCGGTTGCTTTCTTCCAAATTACCCATCTCCTGAAATGCCTGACCTTTAGCCATTTGCAAGTGGGGATAACTGGGGCTGGATATCTGTAGTTCCTCTGCCAGGTCAGAACCCATATCGTAATAATACATGGCAGAATCCATTTCAGATGTCTCTCTATAGAATTCTCCCATAAGCAGATAAATAATAATGAACACGGGATTTTTTGGACCAAGAGTTTCTGTGGCCTTTTCAATAAGTTGTAAAGTAGGTTCAATGCCATTGGCATATTGGCCAGCAACAGAAAAGGTTCTACACAGACCGTAGAGCGTATTGAGGTAATGAAAGCTGTCAGACTCTTTCATCTCTCTCATACTTTTCAGGTTGAGCAGGAAATAAGAAATAGACTTGTCATAATCACCTAAGGAAGAATATGCAGTGGCTCGCCCAAAGTTTACATTGTGTATGTAACTTTTAGTTATATATGTGGGAAGCCTGTTTTTGTTCTGATCGAAAACCTTACTCAACAGGCTTAGGGAGCTTGATATAGAGTCGGTATTAACTGTCAATCCTAAATAACTAAAATGCCTGATCCGTACTTGCTCCAGAAAAACATCTATATCCTGATAGGAGCTATTTTTATATAGCGAAATACCTTTTTCAACATACTCAATTGCCTCTTTGAACTGGTTGGTATTCAGGTACAACTCAGCAAAAACGGTATTTAGGTGAGCCTTTATGAGTTCATTAGTGTTGCCCCAGGCCTGATGTATTTGACGGGCCTCATCCAGGTACATTCTGGCCGAATCATACTCATATTTTTTCGCATACATGGCAGCGGTAATCTGCTTGCTAAACAGATAGTCTAAAGAGTCTTGCGCGTTTTTCCAGGGTCTGTTGGTCCATGGTCTCAAAATCTTCAGACCATTCGTGTATTGGGCATGGTTCACCAGTGAATCTGCCAGATAAAGGTCTGGGTTGCTTTGTACAAACTTCGGCTTCCCGTCATTGGGAAAGGGACTGTTCTGCCCTTTGGCCTGAAATGAAAAACATACAAGTAGAAGAATTGCTATTTTGAAAAAAGATGGATGCTCACGAAGTTTCGGAGCTGAACGATATACACACTTCATAACAAAAAATATTGGTAGTTCAATTTATACCATTTACAACGAACGACACAAAATATAGTAGTTACGGTATCGATACATTTAGCAGGTAATGACCTATGAACAAATTTCAACCCATCGACTTTCAGGACCTCGATGACCTCTATGCTTTTTTGCCTGCCCATGAGCTGGAAATGGTAAAAGCGCTAAGGGCCCTGGTGTATGAGTGCATTCCCGAAGTGAAAGAGAAACTTTCTTATAATGTGCCTTTTTTTAGACTGAAGCAGAATATCTGCTTTATTTGGCCAGGTTCTGTGCCCTGGGGAGGTACTTTTGAAGGGGTACAATTCGGCTTTACCCGAGGGCACTTACTGGCCGATGCCAGCTACCTGGAAGCCGGTTCGCGAAAGTATGTGCGCATCAAGACCTTCCAGTCTTTAAAAGAGATAGATTTCGAAAAACTGAGAGCACTGCTTTTTGAAGCCCATATCATCGATACAGAAACCAAATAAGCCGCAAAAGAGTTGATCAAAAAAAGCCATGTCTAATACCGACCTGATTATAGAAGAACGCAGCCGAGACATTGGGGACTTCCTGGTGGGCCGACTCATCCCTTTTCGTAAAAAACGAATGGTGGGTCCGTTCATTTTCATCGACCATATGGGCCCCTCTACCATTGGGCCGGGCCGTTATATGGACATCGGCCAGCACCCTCATATTGGACTTTCTACCCTCACTTATTTGCTGGAAGGTGAGGTAATGCATCGCGATACTTTGGGCACTGAGCAGTTGGTGACCCCTGGTGCGGTAGGCTTTATGACTTCGGGCAGGGGCATAGTTCACACTGAAAGAACACCCGCCCATCTGCGCGATGGAACCGAACATTCGGTGCATGGCTACCAGATTTGGGTGGCACTGCCCAAGGCCCTGCAGCGCATGGAACCGGAGTTTTCATTTACTCCAGCCAATAAGCTGCCCGGTTGGACGGACGGTGACCTGAGTTTTACCCTGGTGGCGGGTGAGGGCTATGGCCGAAAATCTCCTGTGCCGGTCTTTTCGCCCCTCTTTATGATTGAAATAAAGGCCACCGCAGAGGCCACACTGGATGTGCACGGCAAAGTGAGTGGAGAGGTGGGCGTGGTGATTGTAGACGGGTACATTGAAGCCTGCGGCCAGCGCATAGAAAAAGGGCACATGCTGGTGTCTAAAGAAGAAGACATTTGTAAGTTAAAACTGGGTGCAGATACCCACTTGTTCCTCTTTGGTGGTGAACCCCTTGCTGAGCAACGGCATATCTACTGGAATTTTGTCTCCACCGAAAAGGCCTTGATTGAAGAGGCGAATGAGCTCTGGCACAACAAAGAGTTTGAGATGGTGCCGGGCGAAAAGGGCTATATCCCCCTTCCTGAATGAGCACTTTTGCATAGACAAAGCCTTGAAAGCGGAGAATAAATCCCTGAGACTTCATCGGGCTTATTGAGAAATACAGCATTCGCTGCTAAAGAGATTTCTCATCGATTGGGCTTTCCAGAACCCGCCCATTTTAGCAGTTATTTCAAAATGCATACAGGTCTTACGCCTGGGGCTTATCGAAAGCAATTCAACTCATAAAATTTATTTCAAAATTGGAATCGGTTGCATGACCTAGGTCAGTATTTACCAGTGGTCCATGGTCGTAATTCGCTTGTGATAAGTCAATTTCCATGAGCAGACGCAAGCTTTTTGAACGAATTCACCTCCGGTTTGAGATAGACCGCGCACAACTCAGAGATGTACTCTCATATGTGCCTCGGCCACTCTATTCACGTCATTTACTCATGTTCATGGGCAGTACGGTGCTGGCCATTATCACCGTGCTTTTGCTCAATGACCATCAGCCGAGAGAAATCGCTTTTATGGCGGGCATTTTTGTGTTTGCAGCCCTGCTTTGGGTCACTGAGGCCCTGCCGCTTTTTGCCACTGCCCTGGTCATTATCGGGCTGGAGATCATCGTGCTGGCAAACCCAGGAGAGTGGAGTGGCTTTGGCTTCAGCACAGGAGTCAACCCCGATTATCGGCAGATTCTCAGTCCTCTTTCCGACCCTATTTTGATCCTGTTTCTGGGTGGATTCATTCTGGCAAGAGCAGCCGTGAAAGAAGGGGTAGACCGCAACCTGGCTGCAGCGGTTCTGGGCGTTTTCGGCAGCAAACCTGTGATGGTCACCTTGGGGCTCATGCTCATTACCGCGGCTTTTTCCATGTTTATGAGCAACACCGCTACCACAGCCATGATGATTACCCTGGTGACTCCATTGATGATGAAAATCCCCAATGAAGACCCCTTCAGAAAAGGCCTTATCCTCTGCATTCCCTTTGCGGCCAATATAGGCGGTATGGGCACGCCCATTGGTTCACCACCCAATGCCGTGGCGATCGGCTTTTTGCGCAATGCCGGGCAGCAAGTCAGCTTCCTCGATTGGATGATCATAGGAGTGCCCCTGTCACTGATCCTGCTGTTCATTTCCTGGCTGCTACTCAACCAGATGTACAAGTCGAAAACCAAAGGCCTGGTACTGCAGGCAGAGAAGAAAAAGATCAGACCTAGGGGCTGGTTTGTGATTGCCGTTTTCTGTGTCACCATTCTCCTTTGGCTCACTGACCAGTGGCACGGCTTGCCCACTGCGGTTACTGCGCTATTGCCTGTGATACTCTTTACCGCCACCAGCATCATAGACCGTAAGGATTATAACAACCTGGAATGGCACATTCTGGCCCTGATAGCCGGAGGTATTGCCCTTGGGCTGGGCATGAAGCTTACGGGCCTCGATGAGGTAATTGTGGCGCTGATCCCCGGTTCTTCTGCCTTCATTTTTGTCATTCTCATAGTAGCTACCGTGCTACTGAGCATTTTCATGTCTAATACCGCTGCGGCCAACCTCATCATTCCATTGGGCATTTCTCTGGCCATGAGTGGTAGTGGCGACAACAGCAATCTGATGGTGGTGTATGGTCTGTCTATTGCACTGGCGTCAAGCACCGCCATGGCCCTGCCTATCAGTACCCCTCCGAATGCCATCGCCTATGCTAGGGGAGGTGTAGAGTCCAAAGACTTTGTGAAAGTGGGCGGAATAATCAGTCTGATTGCTTGTGCTTTGATCAGTCTTCTTGGCAATCAGATCATTGTTTTTTGGCTCGATTGGTTGGGTTAAGATATGGGGGATCAAAGCCTCCATCAATCAAGTATTGGTTACAAGGCCACCTTTCCTTAAAGGGAAGGCGGCCTCAATTACATCAATCAAGCCTTAGGATAGGTAGTATAACCTTCCGGGCCTGGGGTATAGAAAGTGGCCTGGTCTGGGGCTGCCAGCTCAATGCCATTTTTCATGCGCGTCACCAGGTCGGGGTTGGCAATAAATGGAATGCCAATGGCCACCAGATCGGTCTTATCGGCTGCTATGTCTTCATCCGCTCTGGCTGCATCATAAGATCCATTCAGGATCAAAGTGCCTCCAAAAGCTTCTTTGATCTGCTCTTTGATGGTGACGGGAACCGGCACTTGAGTCATGGCAGACATATCGGCCAGGTGTACATAGGCAATGTTCAATGCTTTCAACGCCTTAGCGATATAAACATACTGCTCGTCAATGCCATCAAACTCGCCCATTCCATTGAATACACCATAGGGTGATAGGCGAATACCTACTTTATCGGCTCCAATTATTTCAGCAGTGGCCTTCACTACTTCAATGACAAAACGAGCCCGGTTTTCAATAGAACCGCCATACTCATCGCTGCGCTGGTTAGACTTTGGGTTGATGAATTGGTTGGGCAGATAGCCATTGGCTGCATGAATCTCTACGCCATCAAAACCGGCTTCTACTGCCAGTCGGCCACTCTCAGCAAATTCAGCAATGGCATCATTAATGTCTTCAGAGGTCATTTCGGCCGGAGTGCCTATTTCCATCATGCCTTCACCATCTACATACATTTGGTTAAAGGGTGCGCCAACAGCAATAGCACTTGGGCCTACAAATTTGCCACCTTCAGGCAGATTTTTCTCATGCGATATGCGACCAGTATGCATAAGCTGAAGAAAAATCTTCGAGTCGTTTTTATGCACCGCATCGGTGGTGAACTTCCAACCATCGGCCTGTGTCTGGTTAAAAAGCCCAGGTATTCTGGGGTAGCCCAGACCGTTTGGAGAAGGAGAAGTGCCTTCGGTTATGATGAGGCCTGCTTCTGAGCGCTGCTCATAGTACTCGGCCATCAAGGTATTAGGAGTATTGTTGTCTACGGCCCTTGAACGAGTCATAGGAGCCATCACGACTCTGTTTTTAAGCTTTATTGACCCCATTTCATAGGGGGAAAATAGTGGGTTATTTGACATTACTTTTTCGATTTAAGTATTGTCCCAACAAGGAGAAGGGGCATATGATTTCATGAATCCCGGAT